>Ga0156018_1118_pt2 | contig 41943 bp, 43 predicted proteins | sample RifCSPlowO2_02_FD_107672 | JGI IMG/M metagenome (GOLD analysis project Ga0156018, IMG submission 107672) | Acidobacteria bacterium RIFCSPLOWO2_02_FULL_65_29 | reverse complement strand
CGACCGTCCTGCAGAGCGGCCCGTAGCGGTTTTTCTTCTTCTCCAGCGACCGGAACGAGCCCGCGCACGTTCACGTTAAGCGGGACCGCAAGATCGCGAAGTTCTGGCTCGCGCCCGTGCGAATTGCGTACAACTCGAAGGCGTGGCATGACTACTTCAAGCGAAGAAACGGAAACGGCGGCAGCTCAGAACGTTCGCGTCACTGATCGCGCGCTCGTCGTGGAGTTGCGAGACGCGGGGCGATCGTCTCCAGGAACGCCTCTGGAGTCGACGGTACGTGGCGGTTGCACGAGCACCTGGCCGGCCGCGTCCAGGAGGCAGAGGTACATCGTCTTCACGTGGAGATCGATTCCGCAAATAGTGGCGATGCTGACGGTTGTGGAGCCCAACGGTGTGGTGGCATCATATGTCGCCGAGGCGCGCGGCTCATTTGGCACGTTGACGGACAACGCGTTTCATCTTTCGGCGATGATCTTTAACCCGCAAATCCAGGGTGCCGTTCCGATCCGATTGGCCGCCCCGGAATTCCTGGAGGCGTTTCGCCAGCGGATCAGTGCCGGTTTCCTAACAGGGCGGCCCCATCCGCGCTCCAACTATCGAATAAGCGAAACCGGGCCCGATCGCCTCGTGGTCCACGCCGCCGACTGGTGGACCGCGATCAACGTGGGTCTCAACGAACTGGCGCTTGACCTACCGCAGCGTGGCTCGGTGCACTACCGGGTGAGGTATTGGCGCTGGGTCCAGTACGGCCTCGCCTTGAGCGGAATGCTGGGGCTCATCGGAATCGTGCTGCTCGTGAGCCTCGACGTTCGCGGCTACATCGCACGGCATTCGACGTCAATGCTGCCAGGCTTGTCTGTTGATCAGAACCTGCTCATCGCTTGGTTCATGGTTCTGTTTTGGGGTTTCGCCTGGCCTTGGCTCCTCATCCCCATGCACAAGCGGCCCCTGCGTGGATTGGTCGAGCGCCTCATCGCCGAGGTCGATGCTCAGGTAACGCTCAGCACCCACTAATGAATTCCGGGCTGTCAACGAACCAGGCAGGACTGAAGTCCTGCGCTACACGCAGGCGCAAAGCGCTCTAACCACCATCTCGAAGAGCGCGCCGGAGAATCTTGCCGACCAGCGTCTTCGGCAGCTCTTTTCGAAACTCGATGTACGAGGGCACCTTGAAAGGCGCGAGTTGCTCGCGGCAATACGCGCGGAGGTCGGCTTCGGTCGCCGTCTGGCCGGGGCGCAGCACGACCCACGCTTTCACGGCTTCGCCTTTCATGTCGTCGTACACGCCAGCAACGCCCACCTCGGCGACGGCGGGATGCGACGTCAACGCCTCCTCGACTTCGCGCGGCCACACCTGATAGCCGCTCGTCTTGATGAGATCCTTCTTGCGATCGACGATGAAGAGATAGCCGTCCTTGTCGAGATATCCGAGGTCTCCGGTGTGAAGCCAGCGGCGCGTGCCGTCGGCGTCTGTGTGCTCGCGCAGCGCTTTCGCGGTTTCCTCCGGCCGGTTCCAGAAGCCGGTCATGATTTGCGGGGCGGCCACACAGATCTCGCCGACTTCTCCGATCTCCATTTCCCGCATACCCTCGTCGGCGTCGTAGATGCGCACGCGCACGTCAGGGAGCGGCATGCCCACCGACCCCAATTTGTTGGGCCCCGCGACCGGGTTGATGCACAGCGCCATCATCGCTTCGGTCAGCGAGTAGCCTTCGACGATGCGTCCGCCGGTGAGCGCCTCGAACCGCTGCTTGGTCTCGGCCATCAGCGCCGAGGCGCCAGAGAAACAGATCCGAATCGACTTGAAATCCGCCTTCCCCCGCTGCACGTCGGCATGATTCATGAGCGCGGTGAACAAGGTCGGCACGCCAATGAAGAACGCGGGCTTGACGCGTCGAATCGTCGCGAGCACGTCGCCAAGGTCGCGTGGATTGGGCACGAGCGCGATGGAGTTGCGCGTGACGAAGCCGAGCCCCTGCGCGCCGAGGTTGGCGTACACATGGAACATCGGGAGCGGCAGCAGGATGACGCTGTCGCCCATGCCGATGACCGCGGAATTCCACGCTTGCACCTGGAGGCCGGTCATCACGTACGCGCCGTGCGAGCCGACGACGCCTTTCGGCGTGCCGGTCGTGCCGCCGCTCATCAGCAGTACCGCCGGATCGGCAGGCCCGATCGATGCGCGTGCTGGCGCCACCCCGCGGCTGGCGCCGAGGAGCCGCGCCCACTCGTGGTCGCCGGGCGCGAGCCTCGCCCGGTCGCTCTCCTTCTTCTCGCGGAACAGCGTGAAGAGCAGCCGAAGCGCCGGAGGAAAATGCTCCTTGATGTTGGTGGCAATGACGCGCTTGAGCGGCGTGCGCGGCTGCACGCGCTTCACCCGGTCGTAGAACCGGGTGAGTGTCACGATCGTCTCGACGCCGCTTTCTCGCAGCGGACCTTCGAGCTCGTGTTCCGTGTAGATCGGATTGAGCGGCGCGACGATGGCGCCAATCTTCCAGGCTCCGAACTCGGCGATGAAGAACTGCGGGCAGTTGGGGAGCAGCAGCGCGACCCTGTCACCGCGTGTCACGCCCAGCGCGGCGAATGCCGACGCGCACGCATCGCTGGCGCGGTCGAGCTCCCCGAAGCTCAGGCGGGCGCCCTTGAACAGCAGCGCGGGCGCTTCCGGATGCGTCCGCGACGCGTCCGACAAGTAGTCGACGAGCGTCCGGCTCGGATAGGGCGCGAGCGTCCGCGGGACGCCGGGGTCGTAGTGTTCCAGCCACGGCGCCGTCATGTGCCGTCATATCCAAGAGAGCGTTGCGGAAAACTAGGAATTAGGAATCGAGTACTTGGAATTCGTGAGTGCATTCTTAATTCCGCATTCCTACTTCTGAATTTCGCAATCCGCTCTAGGCCGGCGCCGTCGAGAAGAGCATCACGAGGAGCGCCTTCTGGCAGTGCAGCCGGTTTTCGGCCTGGTCGAAGACGATCGACGCGGGCGACTCGAACACCTCGGCGGTCACTTCTTCGCCGCGATGGGCTGGGAGGCAGTGCAGGAAGAGCGCGCCGGGCTTGGCCAGCGACATGAGGGCCTCGTTCACCTGATAGGGCGCGAAGACCCCGCGCCTCACCTCGGCCTCCGCCTCGCGGCCCATGGATGTCCAGGTATCCGTATAGACAGCATCCACACCGCTGACGGCGTCCGCCGGGTCCGTAAAAAGACGCAGTCGGGCCCCGTGTCGGGCGGCGCCCGTCGCCTGCTGGACGACCGCGTCTGGCAACGTGTAGCCGTCGGGGCTCGCCACGTGCAGGTGGACACCGAGCATCGCCGCCGCATGCGCCAGCGAGGACGCGACGTTGTTGCCGTCGCCGATGTAGGCGACGGTCCGGCCGGCCAGAGGGCCCCAGTGTTCGCGCAGCGTGAGGAAATCGGCGAGCGCCTGGCACGGGTGCTCGTCGTCGGAGAGCGCGTTCACCACGTGGAGCATTGGCGCCGCTGTCGCGAACTGCTCGAGCTGTTTGTGGGAGTACGTGCGGATCACGATCGCGTCGAGCCACCGCTCGAGGCTGAGCGCGATGTCAGCGACGGCTTCGCGCTTGCCGAGCACGATGTCGGGCTGCAGCGCCACGACGTGCCCTCCGAGCTCCTGCACCGCGATCTCGAAGGTCGTCCACGTCCGCAGCGAGGCCTTCTCGAACAGCATCGCGACGTGCCGGCCGCCGAGCGCGTCGGCGGTGGGCGCCTCGCGTCCGAGCAAGCGATCGGCCTTGATCTGCGCCGCCAAGTCGAGACAGCGCTCGAGATCCGCGCTGTCCAGATCGAGGATCGAGAGGAAGTCCTTACGCGTCCGCGTGACCGACGTCGTCATATGTGAGACACAACACCAATCTCAGAGCGGACTGCGAAATTAAGCATGAGGAATTACGAATTTAGAATTCGTGGGTCCATTCTTAATTCCGAATTCTTGATTCTGAATTTCGCGGGGTTCTCTAAGTTCTATAGTCCGCATTGATCCGGACATACTCGGCGCTCAGATCGCACGTCCACACCGTCGAGGACGCCGTGCCCGCGCCGAGGTCGACGACCACCGTCAGCTCGGGATGCTTCAGGTACGCGGCCGCCTCCGGCGCCGCTTCGTCGTGGGGCCGGCCGTCCTTGAAGAGCACGATCGGGCCCATCATGACGGAGGCGCGCGACAGCTCGAAGGCCACACCGGCGCGCCCGGCCACGGCTATCAGCCGCCCCCAGTTCGGGTCGCCGCCGTGGATGGCCGTCTTGACGAGCAACGAATTGGCGATCGCCTTCGCGGCCTGCCGGGCCTCGGCGCGACTAGCCGCGCCAGAGACCGACACCGTGACGAGCTTGGTCGCACCTTCGCCGCCGCGGACGATGCCGAGCGCCAGGCGGAGGCACACTGCGCGAAGGCCCTGCACGAAGACGTCGTAGGTGCCAGCGTCGATCTCCGCGCCGCTCGCGCCGTTCGCCAGCAGCATCACGCAGTCGTTGGTCGAGCACTCGCCATCCACGGTAATCGCGTTGAACGTATCGTCGACCGCGTCGCGCAGGGCCCGATCGAGCAGGGGCCTCGGCACCATGGCGTCGGTGGTGACGAATCCGAGCATCGTGGCCATCATGGGCTCGATCATGCCCGAGCCCTTGGCCATGCCGCCGATGGTGATCGGGCGCCCGCCTGCGGAAATGCGGGCCGCCGCTTCTTTCGGGAACGGATCGGTCGTCATGATGGCGCGCGCGGCCAGTGGTCCCTGGTCGGCGCCGAGCAGGCGCATGGCGGCCGGCAGGCCGGCGCGAATCTTGTTCATGTCGAGGCCGACGCCAATCACGCCGGTCGACGCCACCAGCACTTCGTTGGCCGGGCAGCCGACGAGCCGCGCGGTTTCCTCCGCCATCCCGCGCGCTACCCGCAGACCCTCGTCGCCGGTGCAGGCATTGGCGCAGCCGCTGTTGACGACGATCGCGCGCGCCAAACCGCCGGATTGTGCGAGATGCTCGCGCGAGACGAGCACGGGCGCCGCCTGCGCCCTGTTGGTCGTGAACACGGCCGCCGCGTGCGCCGCTCGATCCGAGACGATGAGCGCCAGATCGAGCCCCCCACGGCCCTTGATGCCGGCCTCGACTCCCGCCGCTCGGAATCCGGCCGGCGTCGTCACCCCGCCGGTGGCCATTTCGAGGACGTTCGGCGCGAGCGTCGTCATGCGTGCCGAAAGGTGATCGCCGTCGAGCGATCGGCCGGCTCGAACGTCGAATCGAGCGCCACTTCCATGGCGTACTGGCCGCAGCGTCTGAAGAGGGGGCACTTCACGCAGTCGGTGAAGACCTTCTCGGAGAGCCACAAGTGCGGCACGATCGAAAAGCCGAGCTGAATGAAATAGCCGGGCCGGTGCGTGAACGCGCACAGCTTCTCGAATCCTCTCCGGCGAGCCTGGCGCCGGAGCTCCTCGACCAGCATCGTCCCGACGCCCAGATGCCGAGCGGTCGCGTCGACGGCCAGCGATCGCACCTCGGCGACGTTCGGGCTGAGCGGCGCCAGCTCGGCGCAGCCGACGATCTTTCGCCCGCGCGTCGCCACCACGAAACGCTCCGCGTGCACGCGGAGCTCGTCGAGCGTGCGGGGCAGCAGGCGGCCCTCCTCCCGATTGGCCGAAATGAGCGCGTGAAGCTTGCCCGCCTGCGACGGTGTCGCGGCCCGCAGCGTGAGAGAGGGGCGTGGGGTCATGCGGTTACCGGCCTCCGTTCCGTCCGAAATCGTCGAGCGCGGCGTCCAGCCGTCCGAGCGCTTCATCCGCCTCGGGCTCGGTGATGACGAGGGGCGGCAGCAGCCGGACAACCGTTTCCGCCGTGCGATTGACAATGACGCGCTGCTCGAGCCCGGCCGGAACCACGGGGGCGGCGTCGCGCGTGAGCTCGAGCCCCCAGATGAGGCCGGCGCCGCGAACCTCCTTCACGATCGAGTGCTTCGCGGCAAGCGTCTTCAGCCGCGCCTCGAAGAACCGTCCCATCCGTCCGATGTGTGCCAGCAGACCGCCGTCGACGAGCTCGTGCAGAAAGACCAGGGCCGCGCGACAGGCCAGCAGGTTGCCGCCGTAGGTGCTGCCGTGGTCGCCGAACGAGATCGTGGCGGCCACCTCTTCGCTGAGGAGCGCGGCGCCAATCGGCACCCCGCCGCCGAGCGCCTTGCCGAGCGACGACAGATGCGGCTTCAGGCCGATCGCCGTGAAGTGGAACGGATGGCCGGTCCGGCCGAGACCGCACTGGATTTCATCGGCGATGACGAGAGCCCCGGTGTTCGCCGACGCCTCGTTGATGGCGGCGGCAAACGCCGGCGTCAGCGGCCGCACGCCGCCCTCGCCCTGAATCGCCTCCACGATGATTGCCGCGGTCTTGCGCGACACGGCCGCCAGAAGCGCCGCCCTGTCGTTCGCCGGCACCCAACGGACCCCTGCGAGGAGTGGCTCGAACGGCGCGCGGTAATGCTCGTCGGAGGTCACCGACAGCGCGCCGAACGTGCGTCCGTGGAACGACCCCTCGAGCGCGATGAGCTCGGCGCGCGGCTCGCCACGCGTGTACCAATAGCGCCGCGCGAACTTCAGGCACGCCTCGACCGCTTCAGTGCCGCTGTTGCAGAAGAACGTGCGCGACAGTCCTGAAAGCGAGGACAGCCGTTCGGCCGCCTCACCCTGGAGTGGGTGGAAAAAGAGGTTCGACGTATGCAACAGCGTCTTCGCCTGATCGGCGATGGCGCCCGCAAGGCCAGGATGCGCGTGACCGAGCGAGGCGACGCCAATGCCCGACAGCAAGTCGAGGTATTCCCGGCCCTCGGCGTCGTAGAGCCGCACGCCTTCGCCGCGGACGAACGTCACCGGCTGCCGCCGGTAGGTTTGCAGCACGTAGCGGGATTCTCGAGCCTGAACGTCGTCCATCACTGTCGTCATGTTCTGATCTGTTCAAACGCCACCATTCGCGTCGCCGTCTCAGGTATCGCGCCGAGCGCAGCGCCCTCGAGGGCCCGGCCGTCGCGCCCGTCGACGATCACGACGTCGCCCGCGCCGCGCGCCAGCGCAGCCTCGCACGCCCGCAGCTTCGCGATCATGCCCGAGGTCGCAGTGCCCGCCTGGATGAGCCGCGCCACGGCCGGCGCGTCAATCGTCGAAATCGTCGCGCCGGCTTCGTCCAGCACACCGGGCGTCGTCCCGGCGATGACCAACCGCCGGGCCTTGATGCGTGCCGAGAGATGCGCCGCGAACGTGTCGGCGTTGACGTTGAACAACCCGCCGTCGCTTCCGATTCCGATGCACGCGATGACGGGCACGAACGCGTTCTCGACCAAGACACTCACCAGCCGCGGTTCGCCCTGCTCGCTCGGAATCCCCACACGACCGAGATCGACAAGCCGTCCATCAACCGTGCGGTGAGGCGGCGCCTGTTCAGCCGGGCCGCAGCGGCCATCGGCGCCGGTCAACCCGACTGCCGCGAGGCCCTCTGCCGCCAGGGCCGCGACCAGCCGTGTGTTGACGGCCCCGAGAACGGCGACCACCACATCCAGCGTACGGTCGTCCGTTATTCGCAGACCGTCGACCTGTCGTCGGTCGATGCCGGCGGCGCTGAGCGCCGCATCAATCTCTTTTCCTGCGCCGTGAACGATGACCAAGGCCTGGCCCTGTTTGGCCACGCGCGCCATCGCCACGACCACCGTGTTGAGACGCTCCGGATTCTCGACGAGCTCCCCGCCGAGCTTCACGACGATGGGGACGGGGGCGCTCATCGAGCCTCGCCACGCGTCACAGCAACCCCAGCGTTTCATCGAAGCCGAGCATCACGTTCATGTTCTGCACGGCCTGGCCCGACGCGCCCTTCAGCAAGTTGTCGAGGACCGACACGAGAATCGCCCGTCCCGACGGATCCACGCGCCAGCCGATGTCGCAGAAATTGGTGTGCGCCACGTGCTTGATGGCCGGCAGCGCCTGTCCCACGAGGCGCACGAAGGTCGCCCCTTCGTACGCGCGCTCGTAGATGGCGCCGAGTGCGTCCTCGGTCGTCCCCGGCGGGACGCGGATGTAGATCGTCGCCAGGATCCCCCGATCGAGCGGCGCGAGATGCGGGGTGAACGTGACCGGCCCGCCAAGGCCCTGCTCGATCTCGGCGCCGTGCCGGTGGCCGAAGACGCCGTACGCCGAGAGGCTCCCGTGGCACTCGGAAAAATGGGTGCGCTCCGACGGCGTCTTGCCCGCACCTGACACGCCGGACTTGGCGTCGACGATGACATCCACACCAGGAACGAGGATCGACGCCGCAGCGATCGGCTTGAGCGCCAGGAGGGCGGTCGTGGGATAGCATCCCGGGTTCGCGACGAGCCGGGCGCTTCGAACCGCATCGCGGTCGTATTCCGTCAGCCCGTACGCCGCGCCTGGCGGCACCCGCCGCGTCTCCGGATACCAGCGCGCCCGGGTGCCCTCGTCGCGCAGCCGGAACGCTCCGGATAGATCGATGACGCGCGTGCCGGCGTCGACGAGCGAGGGCGCGAGCTCGGCGGCGGCCTCATCCGGCAGCGCCAAGAACACCAGATCGGCCTCGCGCTTGAGAGCGTCCGGATCGAGCGGTGTGATGGCGCCGTCCCAGAGATGACCGAGCGCCGGAAGCCGCCGGGCCGACGAGGAGGCGCCCGAGGAGGTGGCCAGCGTCAGTCGCACCGCCGGATGACGCGCGAGCAGGCGCAAGAGCTCCTGGCCGGTATAGCCCGTCGCTCCGGCGACCGCCACACGAGCCTTCGCCCTGGGGACCATGTCGACGTTGTCGACGGTGTCCCCCATGTTCCCCAGGGGGTCGACGGCCGGCGTGATTGTATGCACGAAAGAGTATATTTATACACTCAAACTCGAATTGGATCAATAGAAATCGATGAATAAGCTCTAGCGACTTATGCGGACATCGTGTATTCTCAGATCTGCCCGCCACGCACGCGTCGCCGGGCAACTCGATGAAAGCCCGCCGCCAAGGATTGATCCTGGAATTGACCGACCGCGAGCCGTTGCACAGCCAGGAGGAGCTGCGGCGGCGCCTGCTCCAGCACGGCTGCGAGGCCACGCAGGCCACCATTTCGCGCGACATCAAGGAGCTTGGTCTCGTCAAACGCGCAGGCGACGGAGCGTACCAGCGGCAGGGCGTCGCGGTAGCCAGCCCCGAGCTGGCCTTGAACGCGCTCGAGCGCGCGGCCGCCAGCTTCCTGCGCCGGATCGACCGCGTGCAGCAGCTCGTCGTCATCCGCACCGGGCCGGGGCAGGCTCAGCCGCTGGCCCTTGCCATCGATCGCGCGCAACTGCCCGAGGCCGTCGGCACCATCGCTGGCGACGATACGATTCTGATCGTTGCGCGCGACGATCGGCGCGCCGCGGCGCTGATGAAGCGGTTCGAGACGTACGCGGGACTGTAGGATGCAGCCACGAAACCACGAAATCACGAAAAAGAGATCTGATTTGTTTCGTGTGTTGAAGTCTTCGTGTCAGCCTTTTGATCACGTTCGACGAGGAGTGTGATGGAACGCATCGTCCTGGCGTACTCTGGCGGCCTCGACACGTCGGTGGCGATTCCCTGGCTCAGGGAGCGCTTTGACGCCGAAATCGTGGCCGTGACGCTGGACCTCGGGCAGGGGAAGGAGCTCGAGGCGGTTCGCGATCGCGCGCTGGCGGCCGGCGCCGTGCGCGCGCACGTCCTCGACCTGCGCGAGGAGTTTGCATCCGACTTCATCCTGCCCGCGCTGAAGGCCGACGCGCTCTACGAAGATCGCTATCCGATGGGCACGGCCCTGAGCCGCCCCCTCATCGCCCGGAAGCTCGTCGAGATTGCCGAGATCGAGCACGCGACCGCCGTCGCGCATGGGTGCACCGGCACGGGCATCGACCAGGTGCGCCTCGAGATGACCGCCCGCGCGCTCAACCCGTCGCTCAGGGTCGTGGCGCCCGCACGCGAGTGGGGAATGACTCGGCCTGAGGAAATCGCGTATGTCAACGCGCGGGGCATTCCCGTCCCCGCGACCGTCGACAGCCCGTACAGCATCGATTCGAGCTTGTGGGGCCGGTCGATCGCGTGCGGAGTCCTCGAAGACCCGTGGCGCGAGCCCCCGGAAGACATCTATACGTTGACGAAATCGCCCGCCGATTGTCCCGACGAGCCGGCCTACGTGGAGATCTCGTTCGAGCGCGGCGTGCCGACCGGCATCAACGGCGTGGCGATGCCTCTGCTCGACCTGTTCGGCAGTCTTGGTACCATCGCCGGTGCGCACGGCGTTGGCCGCCTCGACGTCGTGGAAAACCGGGTGGTCGGCACCCAGTCGCGTGAAGTCTACGAGGCGCCGGCGGCTGTCGTGCTCCACACCGCCCACAAGGAGCTCCAGAAGCTGGTGACGACACGCGACCTCCATCGCTTCGCGCGAACCGTCAGCCTGAAGTACGCCGACGTCGTGTCCGACGGCTCGTGGTTCACGCCCTTGCGCGAGGCGCTCGATGCGTTCGTCGAGCGCGTGCAGGAGCGCGTTGTCGGCACAGTGCGTCTCAAACTGTTCAAAGGCGGCTGCCACGTCGTCGGCCGCCGATCACCGTTCGCGCTCTACGAGCGCGACCTGGCCACGTACGACCAGGCCGACACGTTCAACCACGTTGCGGCCAACGACTAACGACTAACGACTATCGACTATGACGACCCACCTCTAACGACTAACGACTATCGACTATCGACTATCGACTATGACGACCCACCTCTGGTCCGGCCGGTTCGACGCCCCGCCCGACGCGCTCACCTTCGCGTGGGGCTCTTCGTTCGGCTTCGACCGACGCCTCTTCGAAGACGACGTCATCGGGAGCCTGGCGTGGGCGCGGGGGCTGAAGCGTGCCGGCGTGATCGACGACGACGACGCGCAGAGACTCGAGGCGGCGCTCACAGCCATTCTCGAACGTGGGCGCGCGGAACCGGCCTTCGTCGACGGTCCCGACGAAGACGTGCACAGTTTCGTCGAACGGCTGCTCGTCGAGCGCCTCGGCGACACGGGGCGGAGGCTCCATACGGGCCGATCGCGCAACGAGCAGGTCTCGCTCGACCTCCGGTTGTACCTGATGCGGCGTGTTCCGCTGCTGCAAAGAGCCGTCGCGGCGGCGATTGGCGCGCTCTACCGCCAAGCGTTGCAGGCCGGCGACGCGCTGATGCCGGCCTTCACGCACTTCAGGCCTGCGCAGCCGGTCCTCGTCGCGCACTTTCTGCTCGCGCACGCCGCGCCCCTCAGGCGAGACTACGATCGGCTGGCAGGCGCGCGCCGCGAAGCCGACGCTCTCACGCTTGGCTCTGGCGCCATCGCGGGCACGAGCTACGACATCGACGTGGAGGCGCTCGCCCGCGACCTCGGCTTCTCCAGAGTCGTCGCCAACAGCATCGATGCGTCGTCGGATCGCGATTTCGCGGTCACGTTCCTCTATGCCTGCGCGCTGACGATGATCCACTTGAGCCGCCTGGCCGAGGACCTCATCATCCTGTGCGGCGACGAGCACGGGTACTTCGACCTCTCTGACGCGACGAGCACCGGCAGCAGCATGATGCCGCAGAAGAAGAACCCCGATCCGCTCGAGCTCGTACGCGGGAAAACCGGGCGCGCCATCGGACAATTGACGGCGCTGCTGACCGCGCTCAAGGGTCTGCCGGCCGGCTACAACAAAGACCTCCAGGAGGACAAGCACGCGGTCTTCGACGCGGAAGATACCCTGGCCGGTTGCCTGATGGTGACGCGGGCTGTCGTCGAGGGATTGACGTTGAACCGCGCGCGCGCCGAAGCGGCTGCGTCGGGACTGCTCCTCGCCACCGATGTGGCGGACTACCTGGTGGGCCGCGGCGTGCCGTTTCGCCGCGCGCACGAGATCGTCGGGGCGCTCGTCCGGAAACTGCACACGGAGGGCCGCGCGTTCCAGGCGCTCAGTGCCGAAGAATGGCACAGCGCGAGCGACTTGTTCGGCGCCGATGTCGCCGACCGGGTGACGCCCCGCGCCTCGGTGGCGGCAAAACGGACGCCCCAGTCGACCGCGCCAGATGCGGTTCGCGACGCGCTCGCCGATCTCGGCCGCTGGCTGGCTGGCGTTGCGGGGTAGGCCAGGCTCTGCTAAGATGAATCTCGCCTTTCGCCAATTCCTTTCCCCGCCAGCGAGGATCCTTCGGGAGTTCTTGATGCAGCAGCGCCAGCTTCGGCTTGGTGACATTCTGGACGATTACTGTCCGCGTGAGCACCGCCTCACCAACCACGCCGTCGTCGCCATGGTCGGCCCCGACGTCAAGCAGACGCGTTGTACGACGTGTGAGGCCGACCACGAATACAAGCACGCGAAAGTGCCCCGCCAGCGGCGTAAGTCGGACACGCCGGCGGCGCTCTTCGCGCCGACCCAGGCCGGCGGTCCCAAGCGCGTGCCGCACGAGTCCGAGGCCCCTGCGCCGACGCCCGAGACAGAGGTGCCCGGCCCCGGCGAACCTGGCCGTCCGGCGCCGCCCCCAGAGATCGCCGCCGCTTCGCCGGCGGCGCAGCGCTCCGACCAGGTCGCGGAGCCCGATGAACCCGCGCATGAGGCCAAGGATGTCGAAGAAGTCGAAGAAGTCGAAGAAGGTCCCGTCCATCGTCCGCTGATTCGGGCGACGCTTCCGCGAGGCGAAGGGCAGCCCCCGCCCCAGCGGCCCGCGCCGGATTTCACGATCCGACAACCGGGCGGACGGCCGAACCGCTTTCGCCAACGCCAGCAGCGCGGCGGCGGCCAGCAGTTTTTCGGTAACCGCCCGGGCGGCAACGCCGGCGGTGGCGGCTTCCGCCAGGCGAGCGGCCGGCCTCCGCACCAGCATCACGGACACGGCCCGGCGTCATCCCGCCCCCCGGGCCGGCATCACGGCCCGCCCCATAAACGTTCCAAGTAAAATCCTGACTTTGCATCCAAAAATTCATTTCCGTTTCTCAATTCTCAATTCTTAATTCTTAATTCTTAATTCTTAATTTCGATGTCCGACCTGACCGGCACGCACGGCTTGATCGTCGGTGTGGCCAACAAGCGCTCGATTGCGTGGGGCATTGCCCAGGCGGCTCAGGCCTCGGGCGCTCGACTGGCCCTGACCTATCCCAGCGCGCGGCTCGAGGAAAACGTCCGCGAGCTGGCCGAGAAGCTCGAGAACCCGCTCGTGCTGCCGTGCGATGTCGGCAGCGACGATCAGATCTCGGCGCTGACGACGACGCTCGAACGCGAGTTCGGCGGGCTCGACTTTCTCGTGCACGGCGCGGCATTCGCGCCCTCGTCCGCCCTCGATCATCCGTTCGTGCAAACGACGCGAGAGGACTTTCGCATCGCGCTCGACGTCAGCACGTACTCGCTCATCGCGCTCTCGCGCGCCGTGCAGCCGCTGATGGAGAAGCGCGGCGGCGGCAGCATCCTGACGCTCACGTATCTGGGCAGCACGCGGGTGTTCACCAACTACAACGTGATGGGCGTCGCGAAGGCTGGGCTCGAAGCGACGGTCCGATACCTCGCGAGCGATCTCGGCCCTCGAAAGATTCGCGTCAACGCTATTTCGGCTGGCCCGATCAAGACACTGGCGGCCGCCGGCATTTCGGGATTCTCCAGCATCCTGCAGGTCTATCGTGAGCGTGCGCCCCTTCGAAAGAATGTCGAGCAGGCCGAGGTCGCCGACGCCGCGATGTTTCTCCTCGGCCCGGCGTCGCGGGCCGTCACCGGCGAAGTGCTGATGGTCGATGGCGGCTTCCACGCCGTGGGCATCTAACTTCTCACTTCTGACTTTTCACTTTCACTTCCCCATTCCTCGACTCTGATTCGATCGGCGCCGACGCCCAACTCACCGAGCACTCTCGGCATCTCTTCGACAAACGATCGAGGTCCGCAGATGAAGCACACGGGTTTCGGATCGTGGATGAGCGGCGCGAGATCGCCCGGACCGAAGCGCCCTCGAGCGCCAGTCCAGTCCTCGTCCGCTTCGCGCGTCACGGTCTGACGGAACTCGATGCGTCCCGCGCGCGCGAGCGACCGCCATTCCGGCTCGAACGCGAACTCGCCTGACGTCCGGGCGCTGTAGAACAATCCAATTCGGCGACCCGGCTCCGAGAGGGCGTGTCTGAGCATCGCCCGGAGCGGGGCAATGCCGGTGCCGCCGGCAATGAAGACGAATCGTCGTTCGCCGGGACCGGCGGAGAAGGTGAAGCGGCCCAGAGGCCCCTCGACGTCCACGAGCGCCCCACACTCGAGGCTCAGGTGCGGGCCTGCCACACCAGAGGCATCGACCCCCACGAGCAGCTCCAGCCAGCCGTCACGCTCGACGTCTTCGGGCGCCACGGCAATCGAATACGGCCGTCGTCGCTCGTAGCCGTGGCTCGCGACGAGCACGGCCTGTCCCGCAAGATACGGAAGGTGTTGGCCGACGAGGTCGAGTCGGACGACGCGCGCCCGCGGCGTCGCCGGGAGAACCTCCCGAATCCGCAGCGTCATCAGCACAACGCATATGATTACTCGATTGCCCGATTACCCGATTACCCGATTACTCGATTTACCCGATGCCCGTAATCCGTCGTGTTCGCGGCGCGGTGCTGCGGCTGGTGCGCCGCCGCGGGCTGTGTCTGGCTGTCGGCGTGCTGCTCGCACTCCCGGCAGTGTGGGTACGGTTGGCGGGGCGATTCGACGCGTGGTGGATCGAGGGCCTCAGCCTCGTGGCGGGCGCGACCGGCGCCGCCCTCGTCTGGACGGCCGTGACCGGGGTGAAGCCCGACTGGATCGACTAACGACTAGCGACTAACGACTAACGACTAGCGACGACCGACCCGGCCGCCTTCTTCTTTCGCCGGGTCTTGTCGCGGTACATCCGGCTGTCGGCCGTCGCGAGCAGCGTTTCGTAGGAGTCGCCGTCATGCGGGAAGACGGCGGCGCCGACGCTGACCGCCAGCGCCAGCTGCTTGCCCGGCCGCGCTTCGAACTGCAGGTGATCAACGGCGCGCTGCAGCTCCAGCTGCTTGCGCTCGGCTTCCTCGCCGTCGCAGCCCGACAGCACGACAATGAACTCGTCGCCCGCGTACCGTACGCAAATGTCGTAGGGGCGAATTCCCGCGCGCAGGACGCCAGCGACCTCCCTGAGTGCCCGGTCGCCGATGTGGTGGCCGTAGGTGTCGTTGATCTCCTTGAAGTTGTCGAGGTCCATGACGAGCAGCGACACCTCGGTCTTCAGGCGATTGGCGCGCGCGAGCTCGCGCGTGAGATGCATGAACATGAACCGCGTATTCGGCAGCGCGGTCAGCGGGTCGGTGAGCGAGTCTTCCTGTGTTTGCTCGAAGACGATTGAATTGTAGATGACGGCGGCGGCTTGTTCCGAGATCCGATCCAGCAGGCGCCGATGGTCGTCGGTGTAGACCGAATTGCCCGTGTGATAGACGGCGATCGTGCCGATGAACCGATCGTTGAACACGAGGGGGCACACGAGCGCCGACTGCAGGGTCGTCTGGTTGACCAGGCCGGCGGCCTCGAAGTCGGCGCTCGGCCTCGCGTTGACGAGCGGCCGACGGTTGCGCGCGACCCAGCCGGTCAATCCGTAGCCGTTGCGGATGGACAGCTGCTGGACGACGTCCGCCTCGACGCCAGTGGCGAAGCGGCACCGCAGTGATTCCGAGTCCTCGCTGTACAGGAACAGCGCGCAGCACGAGAAGGGCACGATGTTGCTCAACTTCGACGAGATGAGCGCCATGGTGTCCGACACGCCGAGGCTGCTACCCATGGCCTGGGCGATTTCGTAGAGCGCGTAAATCTCCCGATGGGCGAGGGCGATGTCGTCGAAGACGCTGGTGCGGGCGGGCGATTCGTTGACAAACCCCACGGCCGGCTGCGCCGCGGGCGCGTCCGTCGCGACGCGCGTGAGCTTGCGCGCCGGCTCCCGGCTCGAGTCGGCCTCCGAGGACAGGAGGGGGTACATCTCGATGAACGTGTCCACGACTCGCGGATCGAGTGCCTTGCCGCCTTCCTGCTTCAGCAGACCGACGGCCGCCTCGATGCTCATCGCCTTGTGGTACGGCCGCTCCGACATCAGCGCGTCGAAGTAGTCCACGACCGAGAGAATGCGCGCGCCGAGCGGGATCTCCTCGCCCTTGAGCCCCGACGGATAGCCCTTGCCATCCCAACGCTCGTGGTGGCTGAGGATGAGCGGCGCCACTGGATAGGGGAACGGCACGCCGCTGATGATCTCGGCGCCTACTTGGGGGTGGATGCGGATCTTCTGGAATTCCTCCTGGGTGAGCGGGCCGGGCTTGGAGAGAATGTGCTCGGGCACAGCGAGCTTGCCGATGTCGTGCAGGAGCGCCGCGGTCTTGACGCCCTGAATCTCGGCCGTGGGCATGCCGAGCGAACGCGCCAGTCCCGCGGCGTAGACCTGCACGCGGCGGATGTGGCTCTGGGCCGTCTGGTCCTTGGCGTCGATGGCGAGCGCCAGCGCTTCGATCGTGGCCAGGTGGAGATCCGACACCTGCTGCACGTGGCGCTGCTGATCCTGGATGCGCCCGAGATAGATCTTGTAGGTCCGGTAAATGAGGTACGGCGGCGGCGCCGACAGGAGCGCCATCCAGTAGCCGCCGCGATCGATCACCCAGGCCGCCCCGGCGGCCGCCATCGCGCCGACGAAGTAACTCGGCGCGCTCCAGAGGAAGTTCTCGTTCCAGACCCGCAGGATGGGCTGCCGCGACGACAGGCTGATGGCGGTGGCGATGAACGCCGTGTTGCAGACGAAGTACGCCGTGGCCGCGCCGACCAGTGGCCTGGCGATCTGCCAGGAAAACTCGACCCCCGGCGCCGGCCCGCCCAGCCCGGTGTAGACCAGCCCCGTCGCCTTCACGGTCAGCACGAGCGAGGCCATGCTGAACAGCGTGCGATACAGCGGCGACCGCGTCTGCGTGCGGAACGTGCACTGGCTCCACGCGCTCGTCGCCGCCACCAGCATCGTGGCATCCGCGCCGAGCAGCAGCAGCGACGCGAAATCCACCGCGTACGACACCGACATCGTCGACCCGCTCGTGGTCAGTGGAAGACTGACTTTGAGCGCGGACGCGAGCGACGACAGCAGGAGCAGGACGGCGAAGAGGGCGACGTTCTGCAGGTTCTGAACGGCCGGCGGACCGAAGAGCGCAAGCACCAAGGCGCCGGCCGCCAGAACGGTCGCCACGTACAGGCGCGCCGCGAAGGGAAGGTCCTTCATCGGCTGCCGCCCCGGAAGAGCATGAGCCTGACGAGCCTGACGAGCGTTTGGGACATCGGGCGAACAGGCACAACGGCCGGGGGAGCCGGCTGGACCCAATAATGATACGCCAGAAACAGACGAGCGTCAGACCCCCGTCGCCCGACGCGCGCCACCGGCTGTTACGCGCCCTCGTCGCGAGTGCGGCGGCCGTCGCCGGACCGCGGCTCGGGTTCCAGGGTGTACTCGACGATCTTGCGGTAGAGCGTGCCCCGGCTGATGTCGAGCACCCGCGCCGCCTCTTTCTTGTTCCACTGCACCGCCTCGAGCACCCGTACGATGTGCGCGCGCTCGGCCTCGGCGAGCGACGGCAGCCGGTCCCCGGTGGGCTGCGCCGAGGGCGCGTTCGCGTGGAGGAACTCGACGTCCGACGCGCGGATGTTGCGGCCCGGCGCCGACAGCGCGGCCCTCGACACGGTGCTTTCGAGCTCGCGGATGTTGCCCGGCCATGGATAGGCCATCAGCAGGTCGAGGGATTCCCGCGAAAACCCCTTGCTGTCGAGCGGCATCCCCTGTGCCGCGCAGTAGCGCGCGAGAAAGCGCTGCGCCAGAACCGGGATGTCGACCTGCCGCTCCCGGAGCGACGGCAGGCGGATGGCGAATGCGTTGACACGGTAGTACAAGTCCTCTCGGAACCGGCCGTCGCGCACGAACTGCTCGAGCGGGCGGTTGGTGGCCGAGATCAGGCGGAAATCCACGTGGATGGACTTGTGGCCGCCGAGCCGCTCGAAGCGCCGCTCCTCGAGCACACGCAGGAGCTTGGCTTGCGCGATGAGCGACATGTCGCCGATCTCGTCGAGAAAGAGTGTGCCTTCGTTGGCCAGCTCGAGCCGGCCGGGCTTCCGGTCGTGCGCGCCCGTGAACGCCCCTTTCTCGTAGCCGAAGATCTCGGACTCGAACAGCGTGTCTGGCAGCGCCGCACAGTTGACCGCCTGAAACTTCGCATCGGTCCGCCGGCTGAGCTCGTGGATCATCCGCGCCACAACCTCTTTGCCCGATCCGGTCGGACCCAGGATGAGCACGGAGATGTCCGACTTGGCCGCGGTGCGAATCCATTCGAAGACGATCAGCATCTTCTCGTCGCGGCCGATCATTTCGCGGAAGCGTTGGACCGACGGCGACTGATCTTCAGTGCTGACGGCCGCGCGGCGTTCGAGAAAGTGGTCGAGCAGGTCGGCCAGCGCCGTGTCGGCCGGTCGGATTGCCGCGTACTGCGGGGGGGCTTCGGACACCTGCCGAGCGACGCCGAAATCGGCCAGCTCGCGAACGCAGTTTTCCACGTCGAGCCGCAAGCGCCCGAACGTCTGCATCAGCGACTCGACGTCGAACGCCTCGTCGGGGCGCGAGTTGAGGTAGCGCAGGATCCCCGCGCGCAGCGGCGATTGCACCAGCGTGCGGAATCGGGCCTCCCGATCGGTCGGCTCTGCGGTCCGGACCGTCGTTCCCGACGTGGCCCGTCGCGCGCTGAAGGTCAGGTCGTCCATCTCGGTCTCTACGTTATCGGCCGGAAACCGCCTGGGTGTTAGTTGCGGCGCCCTGCCGGTAATAGTCGGTCTGATACCGCTCGATCAAGGCTTTCATCCGCACGGCGTCGCCCTTCCGATGGCCGCGGCAGGCGATGGGATGGGTGCCGCCGCTCGTTTCGATGAGCACGCTCGAAAACAAGAGGCCCGTATCGATCTTCACCGACGCCACATGGGCCATGTGGATGGTTTCCTCGAGCTTGCCAATCCACTGCGGCGTGTAGTGCACGACGCTCGTCGACGTGATGAGCACCTGCACGGGAAACAGGCGATTGCCGCTGCTGATGCGGCTCGCCCGGAACACGTCGCCCTGGGCGAACGGCCGGCCCTTTCGCCAGATCCAGACGCCGAGGAGCGCGACGGCAGCCGCCAGGCCGAAGAGCACCCACCCGATCCACCCCGACTCGCCAGTCACAACCGTCGATGTTAAGCTATTTTTCACAGGAGATCCTACTTGCCGCACCGCGCGCCCGGCTCAGGGAAGACTCGCCAGCAGTTTCTTTCCGGCAAACCGATTCGCTACTACCGTCCAAAGGGCGGCAGCGAGGTCCGACTTCTGGTCGACGAGGGCTTCCAGGCCTTCAACGCCGGGCGGCTGTCGGAGGCGTGCCAGATTTTCACCACGAAGATGCTGGCGCCCGCCAACGAGACGACCATCGGCCTCACTATTGCGGGCGCGATGACGCCAGCCGGACTCGGCGGATGCGTGATCGAGCTGATGGACCGCGGACTGGTGGATTTCGTCATCTCGACCGGCGCCAACCTCTATCACGACCTCCATTACGCGCTCAATTTCACGCTGTACCGCGGCTCCCCGTTTCTGAACGACGTCGAGCTCTACGAGGAAGGCGTCATCCGCATCTACGACGTGCTGTTTCCGGCGACGGTGCTGCTCGAGACCGACGCCTATATCCGCGATTTCATCGTCCGTTCGGGCTTGAACGAGCCGGTGGCCACGTCGGAATTCCACGAGAGGCTCGGACGCGACTTGCTCGATCGTTTCCCGGGCTGCGAGGAGCATTCGGTGGTGGCGCGCGCCGCACTGGCGGGCGTGCCGCTCTACACCTCGTCGCCCGGCGACAGCTCCATCGGCATGAACATCGCGTACCACGAGCTGATGAACGGCAGTCGGCTCATGATCGATCCCAACAAGGATGTCAACGAGGTCTGCGCGATTGTGCTCGCGGGGAAACGGAACGGCTGCGTGATTCTCGGCGGCGGCTCGCCGAAGAACTTCTACCTCCAGGCGCAGCCGACGCTCTGGGAGGTGTACGGCATTCCCAAGGGCGGCAACGACTACTTCATCCAGATCACGACCGACCAGGTCGTCTGGGGCGGGTTGTCGGGCGCGACGCCGGCCGAAGCCGTCAGCTGGGGCAAGATCAATCCGAGCGTCCTGCCCGACACGGTCGTGGCGTACTGCGATTCGACGATTGCGTTCCCGATTTTTTGCGAGTACGCGATTGGATCGCCCAACGGCCGGCGCCCGCGCAAGGAGCTCCTGCATCACCGCGAGCAGCTCGTGGCCGATCTGACGCGGCAGGCCAGGGCCGCGAGGGACAAGAAGAAGTGAGAAGCGGACGCCTGTCGCCGCGCCCGCGGATCTACGCCGACGCGAACGTGCCCGCCGGCCTCGTGGCGCATATGCGCGTCCGGCTTCAGTGGGACGTGCTGTTTGTTCTCGAGGAGGACGAGCTGCGCCGCGCGCCCGACGCCCGGCACTATCGGCTCGCGCAGCAGCTTCGGCGGACGCTCGTGACGCTGGATCGCGACTATCTCGACGATCGTCGGTTTCCTCCTCAGGAGACGAGCGGCGTGCTGGTGATCAACGCACCCAACGAACGCGAATTCGAGTCGCTTCTGACGCGGGTCGATGGCGTGCTGTTTCAGGGCGAAGCGGCGGCGGCCGCGGCCCTGCCGCTCGAAGGCAGAAAGCTCCACGTCCAGACCGATTGGGAACGATCGGATGTGCGTTCCGTGCGTCGTCGCCAGTGAACGTTCGCGTCCCGCCCCGGCGGGGCGTCTCGCCCGTCTCGGTGCGATGCCAGGCGTTCATCACGCACTGCGAGGGGTTCATATTTCAGATTGCGGATTTCGAACTGCAGCATGAAGATAGTCCAATGAGAGGGCTGGAATTGCTCGCCGCCGGCGCCGTCGCCGTGGTCCTCGACGAGGATGGGCGGGTCCGCGCGCGCGCCGCCGTGGCCAACGCTGATGTCGGGGCGGCGGCCCTGGCGGCCCTCGAACAGACGGCCGTTCCCGATGGCACGACGGGCGTGTCGTCGACCAACCCGGACGCGTCGTCGTCGATGGCCGCCATGGAGGCCCTGGCCTCACGAATCACGCTCGCGCGCCAAGGGGAGAGGCCGGTGGGCTCGGGCACGGCCGCGGCCGTGGCCGAGGCCTGGCTGGGCGCGGCGCGCGGGGCGACCGACGTCGTCTTCTTCGGCGTTGCGGATCACGCCAGCGCGGGCATCCTGCGCGGCGGATTGCCGATGACGGGCGCGCGGGGCCGTGCCGCTGCCGCCGCGTGGCTCGCGCTCAACCCCGTGGAACGCGAAGACTACCGGAGGATTGGCTGCCTCGAGGCCGAGGTGGCCGCCTCGGGCATCGTCCGACGGTTGATCTGGCGTATCAAGGCCGGCGACCGGTCGAGGGTGCAGGACGCCGCCGGCGGTGACTTGGCCGCGGTGTCACTGTCGCACGTGCTCGAGGCGGCGCGCGCCGGCGACGGCGTGGCGGTCTCGGTCATGCGCGACACCGCGAAGTATCTCGGGATGGCGGCCGCCAACCTTGTCGCGATCGCGGACCCCGAGATTCTCGTGCTCGGCGGCATCATGGCCGTGGACGCCGATTTGCTGCTCGAGCCGGTGCGGGCCGAAATCGCCCGACGCCTGCCCGTGCCGATGATGCAAGCGCTGACGATCGCGCCGGCAGTGCTCGGCGGCGACGCGCCCGCCATTGGCGCCGCCCGTCTAGGAGCGTCGACCGCGCGATGATCGTGTTGTCAGGCGCCGAGCTCGTGCTGCCTGACCGCATCTTGACGCCCGGCACGATCGTCATCGACGGTGATCGAATCACCGAAATTCGTCAGGGCGCCGGGCCCGCCGCTCCAGGATTCGCGTTTCACGGGCATTACATCCTGCCGGGGTTCGTCGACGTGCACGTCCACGGCGTGGACGGCGTCGACGTGCTCGACTCGGGCGGCGCCGTCCCGGCGCTGGCCGCCCGCCTTCCTCGGTACGGCGTCACCGCGTTCTGCCCGACGACCGTGGCCTGCGCGCCCGACGCGATTCGACGCGTCCTGGCCGATGTCCGACAGGCGCGGGCGGTGCCCGAGCCACGCGCGGCGCGCGTGTTGCCAGCCCATCTCGAGAGCAACTTCATCAGCCCCGACTTCGCCGGCGCGCAGCCGCGCGCGTGTCTGCGCAGCGCCAGAGCGGCGTTGGACGGTTGGACGGCTGGGGAGTGCCTGCGGCCCGAGCGAGGCGGCGACCAGCCGCCGAGTGAGCGCGAGCCGGGGTGGGGCGGAGCCGACATCCTTCGCGAGATCGAACGCGCCGCGCCGGACGTCGGCATCGTCACCCTCGCGCCAGAGATCGCGGGAGGACTCGACCTGATCGCCTGGCTGACCGCCCGCGGTCATCTCGTGTCGCTCGGCCATTCGGCAGCGTCCTACGACGACGCGCTGGCGGCGATTGGCGCCGGCGCCCGACAGGCCACTCATCTCTTCAACCGCATGCCGCCGCTCGGCCATCGCTCGCCCGGTCTGGCCGGCGCCGTTCTTCAGACCGACGATGTGGCGGCCGAGCTCATTTGCGACGGGTTTCACGTGCATCCTGCACTCGTGCGCACCGCGGTCGCGGCGAAGCGTCCGGCGCGGATGATGGCGATTTCCGACGGCACGTCGGTGTCCGGGCTGCCGGTGGGAAGCCGCGGCATGCTCGGCGGACGCTCGATTACAGCCGCGGAATCGGCCGCCCATCTCGACGACGGCACGCTCGCTGGGAGTGTCGTGACGATGGATCGCGCGTTTCGGACGCTCGTCGAGCGAATGGACTTCTCCCTCGTCGACGCGGCGACCATGTGTTCGACGACGCCTGCCCGGGAGATGGGTCTCGTTGGCCACGGCGTGCTCGCGGTCGACGCCGTCGCCGACCTCGTCGTGCTCGACGCCAGGTTTTCGGTGGTCCAGACCTACATCGGCGGCCAACTGGGGTTCACCCGGCGATAAGAAGACGGAAACCCGAAACCCCGTCCCGACCCCCTTCGCCGAACGCTTTCAGCGATTGATCCGTCTAAACGGAAAGCTGAAAAAAACCAACCTGAAGTTGGAAGCGAGAAGTCAGAAGTTAGAAAGTCTCACCGTTCGGAGGTTTGCAATGGCCTTCCCAGGCTTAGTTCGTGTGTCTCGCGCGGTTTCCGTCCTCGCCCTCGTCCTGGCTGCTACGGGCTGTGTCGATATCGTGGCGACGGGGGGACTCGGCTACGTCGAGCGCGAGGAGAAACGCTTCCCGACCGGCGGACAGCCCGATGTGGTGCTGTCGACCTTCGATGGCTCGATCGAAGTGCGGTCGTGGGATCAGTCCGAAGTGCTGGTCGTCGTGGAGAAGCACGCACTCGACCGCCAGATGGTGGCCGACATCGAGGTCATCGCCGAGCAGAGCGGCAACCGCGTGACGGTCGAGGCGCGGCTCAGGCCAGGTCGGCGCGGCTGGGGCGTCAACCGTGGAGCCCGGCTGATCGTGTCGATGCCGGCGTCGGCCGACCTCAGAGCAACGAGCGGAGACGGCTCGATCACCGTCGAACGCCTCACAGGGCGCCTGGAGCTGCGTTCGGGCGACGGCTCGATTCGAGGACACGACCTATCGGGCGACATCAGGGCGCAGACCGGCGATGGATCGATCCGCCTCGACCAGATCGACGGGCGCCTCGACGTCGGCACCGGCGACGGCAGCATCGTCGCCAGCGGCACACTGTCGACGTTGCGCGCCCGATCGGGCGACGGCAGCGTGCGAATTCGCGCCGAATTGGGGAGCCGAGCGACCGAGGATTGGGACGTGTCCACCGGAGACGGCTCGGTGACGATCGACCTGCCCGATCGCTTCAACGCCGAGCTCGACGCCCACACGAGCGACGGCCGGGTGTCGGTGAGCAGCCGCTCGCTTTCGGAGACCGCGCAAAGCACAAGGCGATCGATCAAAGCCAGACTCGGTGAGGGCGGTCGCCAGCTTCGCGTGCGATCGGGCGATGGGTCGATCAGACTGGGAAGATCCTGAAATGAATGGATGTCGCCCAAAGCCCAAAGCCGACGCTGTCTAGCCGCCGATGTGGCGCACATCGGCGTAGTCGGTCGGATCAGCGAGCGCCGCGTCGACGTACGCATCGTGCCGCTCCCGGCATTTGCTGCAGCAGCCGCAGTGGCGCGCCAGCGCGTGCCCGGCCCTTTCCTTCGCCGCGACCGGATTCATACACGACAGCGTCAGTTGGAGCGGGAGGCCGAGCGCGACGCCGCGTCGAATGACTTCAGACTTGCTCTGCTGCGCGTAGGGCGCGTCGATAGCCAGCGGCTGGGCCAACCCTTTCGTCAGCGCGTCCGCCATGGCGTGGCGGAACGCGGGGGTCGCGTCCGGGAACGGGTTGTGATCGAGCGTGCCAAGCGCGAGCCGGTTGATGCCGGCGCCTGCGCAGTACACGCCCGCCTTTCCGAGGAGCACGATGTTCCTGCCTGGGAGGTAGACGTCTTCGTCCGGTGTGTCGTACGCCGGCGGGCGTCCGACGATCGCCCAGTGGGCGGCCGGGTAGACGTCGCGCATGTCGACCGAGACATAGGCAGGCGGCCGCACGGCGAATCGTCCATCGATCGCCGACAGGAAACGCTCGACGTACGCGCGCTCGGCCGCTTCCCACGCCAGACCGACGCTCACGTAGATCGGCTGCACCTCGGCACGCGACGCCTCCTCGCACAGGAGCACCGCGCTATCCAGGCCACCCGATAGCAGCACACCCGAGATTTGAGGATTGGAGGATTTGAGGATGTGAGGATTTTATTTGAAGTATCCTGAGATACTCAAATTCGAAGATTTCGCCAAATCCTCAAATCCTCAAATCCTCAAATCCTCAAATCCTCAAATTCGAGCCTTATGTATTCAGTGACCAAGCGCATCGACTTCTGTTACGGGCATCGACTGCTGGACTACGACGGGATCTGCAAGCACCCGCACGGCCACAACGCTGTCGCCGAAGTAGAGGTTCGGACCGATCGGCTGGATAACCGCAACATGGTGTGCGACTTCAGCGATATCAAGCGGATCGTCAAAGGCTGGATCGATCGCGAGCTGGATCACAAGATGGTGCTTCGGCACGACGACCCGCTCGTCGCGCCGCTACAGAGCCTGGGCGAGCCGCTGTATCTGCTCGACAGCAATCCGACCGTCGAGCGGATTGCCCGGCTCATCTACGACTACGCACGTAGCCAGGAGCTTCCCGTCGTGCGCGTCAAGGTGTGGGAGACCCCAACCTCGTTCGCGGAGTACAGCGAATGACAGCGGAATTTGAGGATTTGAGGATTTGAGGATTTGAGGATTTGAGAATTGTACGAGGCCTTGCCGTGAACCCCCTTGCCAAATCCTCAGATCCTCAAATCCTCAAATCTTCAAATTCCACCTTCCGCCTGCTGGTGTTCGATCTCGATGGAACGCTGGTGGATTCGCGCCGCGACCTTGCCGAGTCTGCCAATTCGCTCCTTGCCGAGTGCGGTCGCGGTCCGCTGCCGGAGGACGTCATTGGCCGCATGGTGGGCGACGGCGCCGCTCGGCTCGTCGAGCGCGCGTTTGCGACCGCTGGTTGCGCGCAGCCAGCCGACGCGCTCCCGCGGTTCCTTGCGATCTACAACAGCCGGCTGCTGAAGTTCACACGGCCGTACCCGCAGATCCCAGACGTGCTCACTGCGCTCGCCGCGCGCGCGCCGCTCGCCGTGCTCACGAACAAGCCGCTGGCCGCGGCGAGACACATTCTCGACGGACTTGGTCTTGGCCATCACTTTCCGCCCGCCCGCGTCGTCGGCGGCGACGGACCGTTTCCCCGCAAGCCCCAGGCGGCTGGGCTTCTCCACCTGGTCGCCGCAGCCGGGGTCACCCCGGCTGAGACGGTGCTCGTCGGCGACTCGCTCATCGACTGGCGCACGGCGCGCGCCGCCGGCTCGCACATGTGCCTGGCTGGCTACGGTTTTGGTTTCGAAGGCGTGCCAACGGAGGATCTTGGCGAGACGGATCATATGGTCGAGGCGCCAGCCGATCTGTTGACCGTGCTGTGGGGTCAGAGTGGGGTCTGACCCCACTCTGACCCCAGGCAGCCGATCGAGCCGGACGGCCGGCATTTCGGGGGATTCAGGACCGCGTTCGATCGACTTCCACGAGCAGCTTCGACGCGGCCCGGGCTCCAATCGTCACCGGCGCGCGATCGCGCCCACGCAGCCGGACCGAGTCGGCTGCGGCGTCGCGCGTTTCCACTTCCACGGGCTGCCCCGGCTTCAACCCGTTGCTCTCGATGAACCGGAGAAACGCGGGATCCTGATCCGCCACCCGCGTCACCCGAAGGGGCGTCCCCATCGGACACGTCAGCAGGCTGTCGAAATCGGGCGCGGTGATCGTTCCTTCGGGGCTCGGAATGGGATCGCCGTGTGGATCGTGCGTCGGATGGCCGAGCATCTCGTCGATGCGTTCGATCAAGCGCTCCGAGACGACGTGCTCGAGCTGCTCGGCCTCGTCGTGCACTTCGGCCCAGCTCATCCCCATCACCTGTACGAGAAACAGCTCAACGAGACGGTGGCGCCTCAGGACGAGCACGGCGAGCTTCTCGCCAGCGCTCGTCAATCGCACGCCGCTGTACGGCTCATACTCGGCGAGTCCCGATTCGGCCAGCGCCTTGACCATGGTCGTCGCTGTCCCCGGCGTGACGTTCAGCGCCTGCGCCACCTGGCCCATCGGCACCAGTCTCGCGCCAGCGCGCAGCAGCGACTGGCCGTGGTAGATGGCCTTCAAATAGTTCTCGACCGTGCTCGACGGCAGCATGGGGATATTATCGCCTGTCAGTTGACAGTTGACAGTCCACAGTTGACAGTCGGCAGGCAGCAACGTTCGACTGTGAACTGTCGACGGTTGACTGTTGACTGTCGGGCTCGCGATCACGCGCGAGCTGTCCATTGGCAACAGTATGTCCATCCACGAAGCCATCGCGACGCTCGAGGGCAAGCGCCGCTATGTTCGAACCCTTTTTGCGACGATTGCCGATCGGTACGATCTCATCACCGTGCTGCTGTCCTACGGCCAGGACCGCCGCTGGAAACGCCGCCTGGTCGACCTCGCGGCGCCAGGACCAGGCACCCGTGCGCTCGACCTCGCCACCGGCACCGGCGACATCGCATTTGTCGTTGGTGCTCGTCACGCCCGGGTCGTCGCGCTCGACCTCACCTGGCGAATGATCGAGCTGGCGAGGCGCAAGGCCGGTCAGGGGCCGTCACCCTTCTTCCTTGTGGGTGACATGACCGCGCTCCCGTTTGCCTCGGGGTCGTTCGATCTCGTGACCACCGGTTACGGGCTGAGAAACGTGCCCGATCTCGGCGTCGCGATCGATGAAATCGCCCGTGTGCTCAAGCCGGGGGGCCAGGCGCTTTCCCTCGACTTCGACCGCCCGGCAAACGCCTTCGTCCGCTTCTGGTATCTCGCCTACCTCGCCCTCGTTGGCAGCGTGCTCGGATGGATCCTCCACCGCGATCCGGATACCTACCGCTATATCCCGGCGTCCATCCGCCGGTATCCGGGCGCGGCGGGCGTGGCATGGTTGATGGAGCAGCGCGGGTTCTCGCGCGTGCGGCACCACCGGGTGCTCGGCGGGTTGATGGCTATCCACCAGGGATACAGGAAATCTGAATTTGAGGAATTGAGGAATTGAGGATTTGAGGATTTGAGAATCTGAGAATCTGAGAATCTGAGAATCTGAGAATCTGAGAATCTGAGAATCTGAGAATTTGGGAATTTGGGGACTTGGGGACTGGGGACTCGAGGATTTGCGAGGACTTGAGGATTCTTGAGAAGGGGAGAATGTGAGGCGAATGTGAGGATGATTCTCGCCAAATCCTCAAATCCTCAAATCCTCAAATTCAGGCTCTTATGAATCTTGATGTTTCGAAGTGGTCGGGCGAGGGTGCCTTTACGCAGGCGTTGATCGATCATCTGCAGCAGCTGAAGGCGGTCGAGCTCGTCCGCGTCGAGGACGCGCCGGCCAGCCGATCGGAGGCCGATTACAACTTCATCAGCAACGAAATCTTCGTCAAGTTTGCGGTCGTCTCGCGCCAGGAGCCCGGACGACGATTCGGCGTCCTGCCAATGACGCGGGTCGTCAGCGACAAAGCGATGACGATGGAGGGCCTCGAGCAGGCGCTGGCCGCGATGTCAGCGATAGGCGCGTGCGACTACGCCGACGAAAGCATGCTTCAGTACCTCAGAACCGAACGGATCATCCCGCCCTACCAGACACGGGGGTACAAGCTGGTCGAGCTCGTGCGCGTCTACGAGATGGGCGCACTGAAGCCGGGTGTTAAAGCCTAACCCCGTTCGAACCGAGACTTTACGGGGATGAGTCTCGTACCGTCGCTTCTCCAGGCGATCATCACAACCGACGGCGAAGCGCTCGTCTTGCACGTCGGCGAGAAGCCGTACATCGTCACCGCGACCGGCCAGGTGGATCTCGCGACTCGAGGCCTGACGTTCGACGCGGTCAATGGCATCGTCAACGAGCTTCTGCCGATCGAGTCGCAGCGCGCGCTCGACGAATTTGGCGCGGCGCAGTTCGAGCTGCCGCCCATCGTCGAGTTTCCTGGCGAGCATTTCACCGTGGTGGCCGCCCGTGGCGGCGATGATTTGTGGGCCGAGATCCGCCGTCGCAGCGTGGCGGTCGATGGAAGCGCGCCGGCGGAGTCTGTCGAGCCGATCGCTCCGCCAGCCGCGGAAGCGGTTGCTCACGTGGCGGCCCCGGACGTCGATGGCCTCGAAGTACCGGACAGCGCCCAACTCTGGAGCCACGCGCCGGCCGCGCCGCCGGTGGCATCGGCGCCGCCGGTCGCTTCTGCAGCCCGGCAAGCGCCGGCGCCGGAAGCGCCGCAGCCCACGATCCAGCCGACCCTGAAGTTACCAGTCATCGCGCCGCCGCCGCGCGACGCTTCGGCGGACGCCCTGGCCGGTCTGGTCACGAAGCTTCGAGCTGAGACCGCGGCGGCCGCCGAACCGGCGGCTCCGGCGCAGTTTGTGGCTCCGGCCGTCGCACCCCTGGCGCCGCCGCCTGCGCCGCGCGCGCAAGCCCCGGTGACGCCGGTCGTCGCCAGGCCACCGGCTCCCATGGCGGCGCCACCGCCGGTGCGGTTCGCGCCGCCTGCGGTGCCACCTCTCGCGCCGCCAGCGCCGTCGGTTCCCGTGCAACGGCCGGTCGCCGTTCCGCCACCGCCGCCGCCGCAGGCCGCCGCTCCGTTTGGACCTCAGACTCCGTTTGCGCAGCCCGGCGTCGTGCTGCCGCTGGCGCGCAGTGCCATCCGCCCCGACGCGCCCCCGCGGCTGACTGGCGACGCCCTCGCGGGCCTCGACACCTTGTTGCGCCTGGCCGCGGCTCGCGGGGCGTCGACACTGTATCTGTCGTCGGCGTCGCGTCCCTCGATCCGCGTCGACGGCGACATCCACACGATCGACGGCGCACCGGTCCTCGGTCCCAACGACGTCGAAGCGCTGCTGCTGACGCTCATGCCGGAGCGCAACGCCGAGGCGCTCCGCACCGGCGTCGCGAGCGAGTGGATTTGCGATCTGCCCGATGTGGGCCGCGTCCGCTGCATGAGCTTCCGCGATCATCGAGGCTCGGGCGGCGTCTTCCGCCTCATGCCGATGCGGATGGTCACCGCGGAGCAGCTGGGTCTCTCGCGAGAGATCCAGGCGCTCGCGATCGAGCCGGAGGGATTGCTGCTCGTCGCCGGACCGCGCTCGAGCGGCAAGCGCACGCTGATGTCGGGGCTCGTCGATCTCATCAACCGCACGCGCCGCGACCACGTGATCACGATCGAGCGTGAGATCACCGCGGTGCACGAGCGCATCGGATCCTTCGTGAGCCAGCGCGAAGTGCGGGGCGGCACCGACGAGATGCTGGCGGTGGCGCGCGCCTCGCTTCGGGAGGATCCCGACGTCCTGGTGCTCCAGGAGGTGCGGACGCCCGGGTTGATCAACCTGGCGCTCGACGCCGCAGCCTCCGGCCAGCTCGTGATTGGCGGCTTCCCGGCGCACAGTGCGGCCGATGCTGTCGATCGCATCATCGACTTGCACCCGCCCGAGTACCGGCGGCAGGTGCAGCTGTCGCTTGCTCAGAACCTTCGCGGCGTCGTTGCGCAGGTTCTGCTCCGCAGGACAACCGGCGGCCGCGTCGCGGCCCGAGAAGTGCTGCTGAATACGCCGGCCGTGCGGAGCGTGCTCGCCGAGGGTAAGACCTCGCAGCTGCCGCTGGCGATCGAGGGTGGCCGGCCGTACGGGATGACACCGCTCAACGACGCGCTCGTCGGCTACGTCCAGAACGGTCTGGTTGACGTCCGCGAGGCGTACTACCGGGCCGCGGATCGCGCGGGTTTCCTGGCGCTGCTCAAGCGGTACGGTCTGGACACGTCGCTCATCGAGAGACCGGCATAGTCGATAGTCGTTAGTCGATAGTCGTTAGTCGTGAGCCCCGATCAGCGCTCGACGAAGGGCGCGATCTCTTCCAATACAAACTGCAGCACGTGCTCATCGGTCAGGTCCCGAATCGCGACGTCGGCAATCGGGCGCTCGGATTCGAGGACCCGCCGGCCGCGGATGCGGCTGCTGTGGCCGACGACGATCGGCTCCGGACCCGAGGCGTCGAGCGCGATCTCGATGTAGTCCTCGGCCGCGCGCTCCGACATCAGCCGCACGCTGCCGCCCGGCGTGAACACGTTGAAGATGTACCCCTCGGCTTTGAGCGCGGCGGCCGCCTGGTGGAAGAGCGGCGCGGCAATCCGCTCGAGAAAGTCGTCGTAGTCGCGCGAGGCCTGGTCGACGCGCGCGCGCCGCTCGGCGGCCGCGCGCCGTGCGCGTTCCATCGTGTGAAGCAGTCGTTTCCTGACCTCGGATATCTCCATTACACAACACCCTTCGCGCGAAGCGCCGCCACATCCTCGGCGGTCAGACCAAGGTCCCGCGTGAGTACGGCCTCGGTGTGCTGGCCGAGCGTCGGTGGCGCGGTGCGGACCGAGGGGGGCGTGCCCGACAACTTGAGCGGCGTGCCCAGCACCCGCAGCGCGCCGATGGTCGCGTGTTCGACCTCAGCCGTCATCGACCGTGCTTCCACTTGAGGGTCGGCGAAGAGCTCGTCGAGATCGCGAACGGATCCACACGGCACGCCGGCCGCGCCCAGCGCCTCGATCCAATGCGACCGCGTGCCGGTGCCCAAGCGCGCGTCGAGAAGCGGCTTGAGCTCGGCGTACGCCGTCACGCGCTGCCGGTTCGTCGCGAAGCGCGTGTCCAGGGGAAACCCGGTCGCCTCACAGAAGCGCCGCCATTGCCCGTCGTTCCCGACCGCAATCACGAAATCTCCGTCGGATGCGCGAAACGTCTCGTACGGCGCGATCGTCGGGTGCCGGTTCCCCATTCGCGTCGGCGCCGTGCCGGTGGCGAAATAGATTCCCGCCTGGTACGTCAACAACGCTGCAACCGAATCGAGCATCGCGATGTCGACCGCCTGGCCGGCACCGGTTCGGTCGCGAGCGAAGAGCGCCGCCGTCACGCCCTGGGCGGCGAACATGCCCGACACGATGTCCGCAATCGCGACCCCCAGCCGGAACGGTGGACCGTCGGCTGCGCCCGTGATGCTCATCAGCCCGCCCTCGGCCTGCATGACGGCGTCGTATCCGGCCTCCCCTTCGCGCGGCCCGCTGTGGCCGAAGCCCGAGACGGAACAGTACACGAGCGTCGGGTAGCGCGGAGCCAGCGACGCGTAGTCGAGCCCGAGCTTTCTGAGCGTGCCGGGGCGGAAGTTCTCGACGACGACGTCTGATTTCGCGATCAGCCGATCGAGAACCGCACGGCCTTCCGTCTGCTTGAAGTCGATCGTCACGCTCTCTTTGTTGCGGTTGATGCTGAGGAAGTACGCGCTCTCTTCTTGAAGGAATGGGGGCCCCCAGGCCCGTGTGTCGTCGCCTTTGCCTGGCTGCTCGACTTTGATGACGCGGGCGCCCATATCGGCCAGGAGCATCGTGCAGTACGGGCCCGAGAGCACCCGGGTGAGGTCGAGCACCATGATTCCATGTAGAGGCGTCATAGAGGCCTGAAGGCGTGTGGTCGAGCCACCGGCTGCTAATATACTCAGCCTCAGGTGACTCCCGCTCGGATCCTCCAATTGCGTCCACCCAACGCGCACGGTCTCGCGTCCCGAATCGTGTGCCCGGCGTGAGCGCTCCCCCGTCTCTCACACCCGACGACTACGTGCGGGCGCGGCGCCTGCTCATGAGGCGCGATCCAGTGCTCGGCCGGACCATCAAGCAGATTGGGCCCTGCGGCCTCGCCAGCCGCCAGCAGCCCGATCACCTGACCGCGCTGGCGCGAGCCATTGTCGGGCAGCAGCTCTCGAGCAAAGCGGCCGCGACGATCTTCGCGCGGTTTGCCGCGCTCTTTCCGGGCGCTCTCATCACCGCGCCCGGGCTCGATCGGCTCGAGGACCAGACCCTCCGCGGCGTTGGCCTCAGCGGACAGAAGCTCGCGTACATGCGCGATCTTTCGGCGCGCCTCAGCGACGGACGGCTCCAGCTCGACGATCTCGACCTGCTGAGCGATGAAGCCGTCGTTGAACGGCTGACGGCCGTCAAGGGATTCGGCCGATGGACCGCCGAAATGTTCCTGATGTTCCGCCTGCATCGGCCCGACGTGCTGCCGGTCGGCGACCTTGGCATCATGAACGCCGTGCAAAGGCTCTACCGGCTGCGAAAGCGCCCGAATCCGAAGAAGCTTCTGCAGATTGGCGAGACCTGGCGTCCGTACCGGTCGGTGGCGTGTTGGTACCTCTGGCAGTCGCTGCGTCGCGAAGACACGAAGTCGACCGTCAACAGGTGACAGTTCACAGGTGTACCCACTGTCGACTGTTGACTGTTAACTGTTGACTGTGAACTTCACCCACAGTAGCAAGTATCCAAGTGCGATCGCCACGAGCGTGCCGCGCTCGCTGAAGAGCGTCTCGCGCCACGAGAACACTCCAGCGACTGTCGACTCGCGACTGGCGACTGGCGACTGGCGACTGAATAGGTTCCACCGCGGCACGCGGCGAGCGTAGATCCCGTAGGCTTCCCCGATCCGCGCTTCGAGCAGCCGTTCCTCCCACCGGACGATCGCGTGGTACTCGACGCCAAGCACCGCGGTCACAACCGGCGCGAGCCAGAGGAGTCCCGCGCTCACGGTGAAGCCAACCCACAACAGCACGTTTCCGATATAGAGCGGATTGCGGACCAGGCCGAACGGGCCTGTGGCAATCAACGGGCCGAGCCGGTCGCTTCGCGTCCTCGAAATGACGCCGATGTGCCGCACGGCCCAGAGACGCACGAGCTCGCCGGCGGCCGCCGTCAGCATCCCCGCCGCGAGCAGCGGGACCGAGGGCGGCGGCGACGGTGTGGCCAAGATGGCCGCTACGATTGGGAGCGGCACCCACGAGCGTCGGCTGAAGAGCCAACCGCCCATGCGGACGAAACCATCCGGATGTGGCTGTGTTTGAAGGGGTTGTGTCATCCAGTTGAACTGCGACGCCCGGGCCCGGCGAGTATAGCAAACGCGGGGATGTTATAATCCGGACTTCAATGGTCGTATATTCGCCATGCCGTCGGGATCATCGTCTTCACCGCTGAACCGAGCTGCTGAACCGGCTCTCCTGACGGCCACGTCGATTCTCGATCTCATCGGCCGCACGCCGCTCGTGCGCCTTCCGCATTTCGAACGAGAGACGCCCGGGGTCCAGCTGTACGCAAAGGCCGAGTGGCAGAATCCGGGCGGGTCGGTGAAGGATCGAGCCGTCGCGAGGATGATCGCGGACGGCGAGGCGTCGGGCGTGCTCCGGCCCGGCTTAACCATCATCGATGCCACGTCGGGCAACACGGGTATCGCCTACGCGATGATCGGCGCCGCGCGCGGCTACAAGGTGAAGCTGTGCCTGCCCGAGAACGCGAGTCCGGAGCGCAGGCTGATTCTGCGCGCCCTCGGGGCGGAGCTGGTACTGACCGATCCGCTCGAAGGCACCGACGGCGCTATTCGGCGCGTTCGGCAGATGGTTGCCGACGAGCCCGGGCGTTATTTTTATCCCGATCAGTACAGTAACGACGGCAACTGGCGCGCGCACTTCGAACACACGGGCCCCGAAATCATCGAGCAGACCGGTGGGCGTCTGACGCATTTCGTGGCCGGCCTCGGGACGAGCGGGACCTTCATGGGCACCGGCCGCGCGCTGCGAAGGTTCAACCCGGCGATCAAGCTCATTTCGTTCCAGCCAGATTCGCCGTTTCATGGCCTCGAAGGTTTGAAGCACATGCCGTCGGCGATGGTGCCGGCGATCTACGACGCGACGCTCGCCGACGAGAACCTGAGCGTCAGGACCGAAGACGCCCACCGCGCGGTTCGGCGGCTCGCTCGGGAAGAGGGGTTGATGGTGGGCATCTCGGCGGGCGCGGCCCTCCACGCGGCGTTGCAGGTCGGGCGGCGAATTGGACAGGGCGTCGTGGTCACCGTGTTTCCGGACGGCGCGGAGAAGTACTTGTCAGAGTCTTTTTGGACGGCCGATGAGTGACGGGCGTCTGACGCTTGATGTCGGTGTCGCGTCGGCCATTCGGCGGCACGGTGAGGACACGTATCCGCACGAATGCTGCGGCGCGCTGGTCGGCGCTTCGCGACGCGTGACGGCCGCCGTGGCGTTGCCGAACACGACCGAAGAAGGACCGCGGCGGCGCTTTCTGGTGCGTCCGTCCGACTACCGGCTGGCCGAACGGCGTGCGACCGAGCTCGGCGGCGAACTGATGGGGTTCTATCATTCACATCCCGATCACCCGGCGCGGCCGTCGACGTACGACCTCGACCATGCGTGGCCGAACTTCGCGTACGTGATCGTGGCGGTCGCCTCCGGGGCGGCGCGCGACATGACCGTCTGGTACCTGAGAGAGGACCGGACCAACTTCGATGAGGGCCAGATTCATGGCGACGAGAATCCTGATTCCCACTCCGCTCAGGCCGTACACCGATAAGAAGGACGCGGTCGAAGCGGAAGGCCGGACGGTCGGCGAGCTGCTCGCCGATCTGACGGCCAAGCACAACGGGCTGAAGGCGCACTTGTACAACGAGCAGGGCAAGCTGCGCAGCTTTGTCAACGTGTATCTGAACGACGAAGACATCCGCTACCTGGACAAGGAGCAGACGCCGGTGTCGCCGGGCGACACGATCAGCATCATTCCATCGGTAGCCGGAGGCTGGGAGTAACGACGTGGCTCGAGAACTTCCTCAACTGAACAACGACGAAATCACACGCTACAGCCGGCACCTGATCATGCCTGAGGTGGGGCTCGACGGGCAGCGGCGTCTCAAGGCCGGCAAGGTCCTGTGCATCGGCGCCGGCGGCCTTGGATCGCCGGCCGCCATGTATCTGGCGGCCGCGGGCGTCGGCACGCTCGGCCTCGTGGACTTCGACGTCGTCGACTTCAGCAACCTGCAGCGGCAGATTATTCACGGCACGCCCGACGTCGGCCGCTCGAAGCTGGCGTCGGCGAAGGACCGGATCCTGGCGATCAACCCGAACGTGCACGTCGAGACCTACGAGGTCGCGCTGTCGTCGGAGAACGCGTTGAGGCTGTTCGAGCCGTACGACGTGATCCTCGACGGCACCGACAATTTTCCGACGCGGTATCTGACCAACGACGCCTGCGTGCTCACCGGCAAGCCGAACGCGTACGGCAGTATTTTCCGCTTCGAGGGGCAGGCGTCGGTGTTCGCGGCGAAAGACGGACCGTGCTACCGCTGCCTGTATCCGGAGCCGCCGCCGCCGGGGCTCGTGCCGAGCTGCGCCGAGGGTGGCGTGCTCGGTGTGCTGCCCGGCGTGATTGGCGTGATTCAGGCGACCGAAGCCATCAAGCTGCTCACCGGCATTGGCGAGCCGCTCATCGGACGGTTCCTGATCTACGACGCGCTTCGCATGCGGTTCCGCGAGCTGAAACTCAAGAAGGACCCGGAGTGCCCCGTCTGCGGCACCCATCCCACGGTCACCAGGCTCATCGACTACGAACAGTTCTGCGGGATCCGCCCAGCCGCTTCGGAGTCGAGCGCCGCGCAGGCTCACGGCAATGGACTGGAAATCACGTCTGTCGCATTGAAACAGCGCCTCGATCGCGGCGACACGCTGACGCTCGTCGACGTTCGCGAGCCCAATGAGTATCAAATCAACCGGATTCCCGGCACCGTGCTGATTCCGCTCGGTGAAGTGCCGCGCCGCTATGCCGAGCTCGACAAAGACGCCGAGATCATCGTCAGTTGCAAGATGGGTGGCAGGAGCGCCAAGGCGGCGGATTTCCTTCGGTCTGTTGGGTTTACGAGGGTTCTGAATCACAAGGGCGGCATCTTGGACTGGATCGACACGGTCGATCCGAGCCAGCCAAAGTACTAGCAGGCCGCTGGGGCTGTGTTAATATAGGACTCATACGGTCGGATATAGCGGACCGCAAGAATCTCGACATGCTCAGACTGTCCAAGAAAGCCGATTACGCCTTGATGGCCATGAAGCATCTGGCGCTTCGGGGAGACCGCGGCTCGTCGAACGCTCGCGAAATCGCGGAGCAGTACGACATTCCGATCGAGCTGCTGGCCAAGGTGCTGCAGCGCCTGGTCCGCCATGGCCTGCTGGCATCCCACCAAGGCACGCGAGGCGGCTATCAGCTGGCGCGCGTGCCCGCGATGATTTCGGTGGCCGACGTCATTCAGGCGATCGACGGACCGGTGACCGTGACCGCCTGTTCGGTCGATGAGGGCGCGTGCGAGCAGTACGCGAAATGTAACGTGCGCGATCCGCTCTGGCGTGTGCGCGAACGGATTCTTTCGGCGCTCGGCGAGTGCACGATCGCCGAGCTTGCAGCCGATCCACCACCGGTTGGGGCGGCGCGGGCCGCTGTGCTCCACTCGCATGTCTGAAGCCGTGCGGCGCCTTCGGGGCCGCTGAGAGAAAGATGCCGATGCCCATCAAGCTTCCGATCTACATGGACTACCACGCGACGACGCCGGTCGACCCGCGCGTGGTGCAGGCGATGCTGCCATATTTCACCGAGCATTTTGGCAACGCGGCGAGCCGCAACCACCCCTTCGGCTGGGAGGCCGAGGAGGCCGTGGAGAAGGCGCGCAAGCAGGTGGCCGACCTCATCGGCGCGAGCCCGAAGGAGATCGTGTTCACGAGCGGCGCGACCGAGTCCGACAACCTCGCGATCAAGGGCGTGGCCGAGATGTATCGCGAAAAGGGCAATCACATCATCACGTGTGTGACCGAGCACAAGGCCGTGATCGACACGTGCAAGCGGCTCGAGAAGGAAGGCTACCGGGTCACGTATTTGCCGGTGCAGAAGGACGGGCTGGTCGACTTGAACGATCTGAAGGCCGCCATCTCGGACAAGACGATTCTCATCACGATCATGACCGCGAACAACGAGATCGGCGTCGTGCAGCCGGTCGCCGAGATTGGCGCAATCGCCAAGGAGAAGGGCATCCTGTTCCACACCGACGCCGTGCAGGCGGTGGGGAAGATTCCATTCAACGTCAACGACCTGAAGGTCGACATGGCCGCCATGAGCGCGCACAAGATGTACGGGCCGAAGGGTGTTGGCGCGCTGTACGTGCGCCGGCGCAATCCGCGCGTGCTCCTGTCGCCGATCATCGACGGCGGCGGCCACGAGCGCGGCATGCGATCGGGCACGCTCAACGTTCCGGGCATTGTCGGATTCGGGAAAGCGGCCGAGCTCTGCAGGCTCGAAATGGCGTCGGACACGGCTCGGGTGACCGCGCTGCGTGAGCGCCTGAACAAGAAGCTTCACGAGGGGCTGGACGAGATTTACATCAACGGTTCGATCGAGCACCGGCTGCCGCACAACCTGAACATCAGCTTCGCGTACGTCGAAGGCGAATCGCTGCTGATGGGCATCAACGACGTGGCGGTGTCGTCGGGGTCGGCGTGCACGTCGGCGAGCCTCGAGCCGTCGTACGTGCTGAAGGCGCTCGGCGCCGGCGACGACCTTGCGCATTCCTCGATCCGGTTCGGCCTCGGACGCTGGACGACCGAAGAAGAAGTGGACTATGTCGCCAACAAGCTCGTGTCCGTGGTGACGCGCCTGCGCGAGATGTCGCCGCTCTATGAGCTCGCGAAGGAAGGCGTGGATCTGTCGACGATGCAGTGGGAAGTGCACTGAGGAACCTGACATTTCAGAGTTCAGAGTTCAGAGTTCAGATTCGTCGGAGCTGATAGCTGACAGCTGATAGCTGAATTGAGGAGACCGAAAATGGCGTATTCGAACAAAGTCATCGACCACTACGAGAACCCGCGCAACGTCGGCTCGATGCCGAAAGAGGATCCGAACGTCGGCACGGGCCTGGTCGGCGCGCCCGAGTGCGGCGACGTGATGAAACTGCAGGTCAAGGTCAACCCCGAGACCGGTGTGATCGATGACGCGAAGTTCAAGACGTTCGGGTGCGGCTCGGCGATCGCGAGCTCGAGCCTGGCGACCGAGTGGCTCAAAGGCCGAACGGTCGACGAGGCGCTGGCCATCAAGAACACCGACATCGTCAACGAGCTGAGCCTGCCGCCGGTGAAGATTCACTGTTCGGTCCTCGCGGAGGACGCGATCAAGGCGGCGATCAACGACTACAAGAAGAAGCAGGGCGCGGGCAAGACGGTGGACACGCACGCACAACCGACGGCGTGAGCCTCTAATTTGAGGAGTTGAAGAGTTGAGGAGTTGAGGAGTCCTCAAATTCGACTAGCCACCCGATGATTCAGATTAGTGAGACCGCGGCTCGCAAGATTCGTACGTTGATGGCCAAGCAGGGCATCGACGAGGGCGGACTGCGCGTCGGCGTCAAGGGCGGCGGGTGCTCGGGGCTGAGCTACACGTTCTCGTGGGAGCGGCAGGCGCGCCTGGGCGACGAAGTGTTTGACGGACCGGACGGCGCGAAGATTTTCGTCGACAAGAAAAGCCTGCTGTTCTTGAACGGCACGGTCCTCGACTACGACACGAGCCTCATTGGCAAGGGCTTCGTGTTCAATAACCCGAACGCGAAATCGACCTGCGGGTGCGGTAGCTCCTTCGGAGCCTAAGACGTCGAATTGCAGGATTGCAGAATTTCAGGATGGCAGGAAGGAACGGGTCGACGTACGAACGGACAGGGTTTGTCGACCATTCTGCCATTCTGCAATCTCATCTTTGGTAACCATGACTCCCGACCTCACCATGTCTGTCGTGCAGATTTGCCGGAGCTGCGGCGGGGGCGCGGCCGTCGATGTCCATTTCTGCCCGCAGTGCACCAAGATTCTGACGCTCGGGCGGCACGGCGACTACTTCACGTTTCTGGGGCTGCCGCGCAAGCTGGGACTCGACGTGGCGGCGCTCGAACAGAATTTTCGAACGCTGAGCCGGCAGTTTCACCCCGACTACTTCTACAACGCGACGCCCGCCGAACGTCGCGCAAGCCTCGAGCGGTCGTCGTATCTGAACGACGCGTACCGGACGCTCAAGCAGCCCGTGTCGCGAATGGCCTACCTGCTGGAGCTCGAGGGCGTGGGTGGCGCGGCGGCGGCCGAACGCGACGCCGGCGCGTCTGGCGGCGGGGTGGCCGCAAAGGTGCCGCCGGCGCTGCTCGAAGAAGTGTTTGCGCTCAACGAAGAGCTCGACGAGGTGCGCGAGCGCCGCGCGAGCGGCGCGCCCGAGACCGAGTGGCGTGGACGGCTCGAGCGCGCGAGGCAGCCAATCGACGCGAAACGCAAGGCGCACGAACGGCACCTCGACGAGCTCGCCGCCAGATGGGACGCGCTTCTCGACCGCGGTGCGCCCGTGGAAGAGAGACGCCAGGCGCTCGAGGCGCTCCGGGACCGGATGCTCGAACGCAACTACATCAACAATCTGCTGGCAGGCATCGAAAGAGAGATCGCCACGTGAGACGCAGAGACCGCGGAGACCGAAGAGCATGGGCTCCGCGCACTCTGCGATCTCCGCGTTGACCGTCGCTTATGGGAAAAGTGGTCGGCATTGACCTCGGCACGACGAACAGCCTCGTCGCGTACGTGAAGGACGGCGCGCCTGTCGTGATCCGCGACAGAAGCGGCGACGCGCTCGTGCCGTCGGTCGTGTCCGTGCCGGCCGAGGGCACCGTCTACGTCGGCCGCGAAGCGCAGCGCCGCCTGCTGACCGACGCGAGCCGCACGGTGTACTCGGTGAAGCGGTTCATGGGGAAGAGCGCCGCCGATGTTCGGGACGAGGCCCGCCTGTTTCCATTCCGCGTCGGAACCGGAGAGGCCGCTGGCGTGGTGCGCATCGGACTCGGCGATCGCGAGTTCACACCCCCGGAAATCTCCGCCTTCATTCTGCGCGAGCTGAAGCGGCGGGCCGAGGAGCACTTTGCCTCCGAGGGCGACATCGACCCCGATGTCGATCGCGCGGTCATCACCGTGCCTGCCTATTTCAACGACGCGCAGCGTACGGCGACTCGCGACGCCGGGCGAATCGCGGGTCTCGAAGTCTTGCGCATCATCAACGAGCCGACCTCCGCATCGCTGGCGTACGGGCTCGACAAGCGGCATACCGGTCTCATCGCCGTCTACGACCTTGGCGGCGGGACGTTCGACATTTCCATCCTTCGCGTCGAAGACGGTGTCTTCCAGGTGCTCGCCACCAACGGCGATACTCACCTTGGCGGCGATGACATCGATCTGCTGCTGACCGAACGCGTGCTGGCAGACCTCCAGGTGCGCGGATCCGCCGCGGCCTCCCCTGAGGCCGTGCAGACCATCCGCAAGGCCGTCATCCAGGCGAAGCATGAATTGTCGGAGCGGGAAGCCACCGACATCGAGGTCGAAGCCGGGCCTCGAGGTCCTGCCTACCGCACACACATCACGCGGGCGGAGCTCGAGGACCTGATTCGTCCTTTCGTCGATCGCACGCTCGGACCCTGCCGGCAGGCTCTCGCGGACGCGGGCCTGGACCCCTCGCGCATCGACGAAGTGGTGCTGGTCGGTGGATCGACCCGCATCCCGCTCGTGCGGAGGCTGGTCGGCGATCTCTTTGGCAGAACGCCGCACAGCGAGCTGAACCCGGACGAGGTCGTCGCGCTCGGCGCGGCCGTGCAGGCCGACATCCTCGTGACCGGCAATCGCGACATGCTGCTGCTCGATGTGACGCCTCTGTCGCTCGGGATCGAGACGATGGGCGGGGTCACGTCGAAGATCATCATGCGCAACTCGACGATTCCCGCGACCGGCAGCGAGATGTTCACGACGGGCGTCGACAATCAGACGGCCGTGGACATTCACGTGGTGCAGGGCGAGCGGGAGCTCGTCGGCGACAACCGATCGCTCGCCCGCTTCAAGCTCCGAGGCATTCCGCCGATGCCGGCCGGCCTGCCGCGCGTCCAGGTCCAGTTTCAGATCGACGCCAACGGCATCTTGAGCGTCACGGCCGCCGAGCTCCGCACGGGCATCGAGCAGGCGATCGAGGTGAAGCCGTCCTACGGGTTGACCGACGAGCAGGTCGAACAGATGCTCATCGATTCGTTCGAGCACGCCGAAGCCGATATCGTCGCGCGGCTGCTGATCGAGGTCAAAAACGAAGCCGAAAGCGTGATCATCGCCACCGAGAAAGCGCTTCGCGCGCCGGACTGGCCCGAGATCGCCGGGACCGAATGCTCCCCTGGCGAGCAGAAGCGTATCGAGCAGGCGCTGGCAGGATTGAAACACGTCATGACCTCCTCGGATCGCGAGACGATTCAGCAGTGGACCCACGTGCTGAACGACGCCACGCGCCATCTGGCGGAAGTCATGATGAACCGT
>Ga0156018_1016_pt4 | contig 45603 bp, 42 predicted proteins | sample RifCSPlowO2_02_FD_107672 | JGI IMG/M metagenome (GOLD analysis project Ga0156018, IMG submission 107672) | Acidobacteria bacterium RIFCSPLOWO2_02_FULL_65_29 | reverse complement strand
CGGCTTCAGCCGCAAGCCGACTTTCAGTCGGAATTGGAGTCTACCGGCTTTAGCCGGTAGGTGTTCAACGAAATGTGCAGGATCTAGCGAAATGTGAAGCGCAAGATCCTCAAATCCCTCAAATCCTCAAATCCTCAAATCCTCAAATTCAGATGCGTCCTGCGCCGGCGCGATGCGTTCTTCGACGAACGTATTCCAGTCGTGACAGTGCGGGCACTGCCAGAGCAGCTCCGTGCTGCGGTAGCGGCACCGCATGCACACGTGCGGGTCGAGATAAAAGACCGCGTGCTCGGTCAGATCGCCGTACCGATCGACGAGCGCCGGCGGGTGACGCAGCTCGGCGAGCGCGCGCCAAATCGCCTGGTGAATGCTGAGCGCGTGGGGATTCTGGACGAGCGCCGCGAACAACAGATCGAGCGCCTCCTGGTTGTGGCCTCCCGCGGCGAGATGCCGCGACAACGCAAGACGGGCGCGCCATTCCTGCGGGTTCTCGTCGATCAGCCGTCGGCAGAGGCGTGTGAACCGTTCTGGGTGTCCCGTCCGTTTCGCGAGCGCGTCGATTCGATCGAACGCCAGGTACGCACGGTCCGGCGCCACGTGCACCAGCCGCTCCCAGATGCTGGCTGCGTCCTTTTCGTTGCCCTCGGCCACGCGCACATCGCCCAGATTGAGGTACGCGGGCACGGCGCGGGCGTCGAGGTCGATCGCGTCCTGGAACCGGCGCGCGGCCTCGGCGTAGTCCTTGCGGCGCACGGCCTCGAGCCCGATCTCGTTCTCGAGGAACGCCAGAATCGCCTGGTTCTGCGGCTGGGCACCGGCGGCCGCCAGCTTCGTGAGCCGCTGGCGCGTGTCGTACGCCGCGACCCACTGGTGCTGTTCTTCCTGCATCTTCTGCAGGTTGACGAGCGCGTATTCGTTGTCCGGATCGAGCCGCAGGACTTCGTTGAATGCTTCGTGCGCGCGGTCCACGAACCCTCCGCGCTTGTAGTCGAGCCCCAGGCACAGCAGCACGTAGGCGTGCTCGAGCTTCGAAAGCCGCGACCGCTGCAGGAGCGCCTGATGGACCGTAATCGCCTTACCCACCTGGCCCTTTTCGCGGTGCAGGTTGCCGAGAATCATGTGCACTTCGAGCGCGTCGGCGTCGAGGCTGGCCGCCCGGGTCAGCTCCTCGATGGCCAGATCGATCTGGTTGGCGACCAGGAAGTTCAAGCCCAGGATGTAGTGCGGCGATTCGCGGGCGCGCCGGCGGTCGATCCAGGTGCCGCCTCTGAGCTTGTATCGTTCCCAGGCCTTGCCGATGGCCAGTCCCGCCAGAAGGGACACGAGCGCGGCGAGGAGCAGGGCGTAGTCGCTCATGAAACGCCCGAGGCGGCCACGATCGCCTTCCACCGACGCTGGGCCCGCAGGATCACCTCAATCAACTCGCGGACGGCGCCCCGGCCCCCGGGAGCCCGGCTCACCCAGTCGACCCGCGCTCGCACTTCCGCCACCGCATCGGCTGGCGCCGCCGAAAGTCCCACGCGGCCGAGCACGGCCAGATCCACGATGTCGTCGCCCATGTACGCCACTTCGGCGTCTGTGACGTGCTGGGCGGCGAGGATTCGCTCGTACCCCTGGAGTTTGTTGGAGACGCCCTGCTGCACGATCGTGATACCGAGCTGCGCCGCGCGATGCGGCGTGGTGGCCGACGTCCGCGCCGAAAGGAGGCCTACTCTCAGCCCCGCGCGCTCGGCCCACACGATAGCGATCCCGTCGCGGATCCCGAAGGTCTTGCTTTCGGTCCCGTCGGCGTGAATCGTCACGGTCCCGTCGGTGAACACGCCGTCGACGTCAAACAGCAGCAGCTTCACGCCCGCGGCCTTCGATTTCACTGACATCGTGTGTGATTGCGACTTCTCACTTCTCAGTTCCAAGTTGTCACTTCAGGCTGCGTTGTTCAGCAGTCTGTTAGACCATCTCCGTTCGCCATAGATCGTGGAGGTGGACGACGCCCGCAACCCGACGGCTGCCATCGGCAACGACGACCAGCGACGTGATCTTTCGCTGCTCCATGATGTTGAGCGCCTCGGCCGCGAGCGTCGACGGCGCAATCGTCACCGGATGGCGCGTCATCAGCTCGGACGCCGTCAGGCTGAAGATGTCGGTCGCGCGGTCCATGTGCCGCCGGAGGTCGCCGTCGGTGATGATGCCGATGAGCGCCAGTCCGCCGTCGACCACGCAAGTCATGCCCAGCTTCTTGCTGTTCATCTCGTAGATGACGTCCTTGAGCGTCGTGGTCGCGCCGACTACGGGACAGTCGTGGCCGGCTTGCATCAGGTGTTCGACCCGCATCAGGCGTTTGCCGAGTTTGCCGCCCGGGTGCAGGTTCGCGAAATCCTCCTCCTTGAAGCCCTTCTGCGCGAGCAGCGTCATCGCCAGCGCGTCGCCCATCGCGAGCGCCGCCGTCGTGCTGGCGGTTGGCACGAGGTTGAGAGGGCACGCTTCCTCGGTGACGCTGCAGTCGAGCGCCACGTCGGCTGCCTGGGCCAGCGTGGACGCCGGGTCGCCGGTGATGGCAATGAGCTTCGCACCCAGTCGCCGGATGGCCTCCAGCAGCCGCAGCACCTCGCCCGTCTCGCCGCTGTACGACAAGGCCACCACCACATCGTCGCTGCGGATGACGCCGAGATCGCCGTGCAGGGCTTCGGCCGGATGCAGAAAGAACGCGGGCGTGCCCGTGCTGGCGAGCGTCGCGGCAATTTTGTGACAGATGATGCCGGACTTACCCATGCCCGTGAGGATCACCCGGCCCTGGCAGTGGTGCAGCAGATCGACCGCCCGGTCGAAGCGCTCATCGAGCCGCGCCACGAGCGCGAGGATGGCCGAGGCTTCCGTCTGCAGGACCTTACGTGCCAGCGCTCGATCAGCCACGCGCGCGGACCTCTGTGCGCTTGACGATGGCGTCGATCGCCATCAGGCGATTGAGCAATGGCTCGAGCAGATCCAGACGCAGGGCGTTCTGCGCGTCGCTCTTCGCCCGTGGCGGGTCGTCGTGCACTTCGAGAAACACGCCGTCGACGCCCGCGCCGACACCCGCCGACGCGAGCGGCTCGATGAACTGTGCGAGGCCCGCCGTGACGCCGTCTCCGCCACCCGGGAGCTGCAGGCTGTGCGTGACGTCGAACACCACGGGCACGCCCAGCGCGCGCATCATGGGAAACGCGCGCATGTCGACGATCAGGTTGTGATAGCCGAAGCTCGTGCCGCGCTCCGTGATGATGACGCGGGGATTGCCGGCGTCCACGACCTTCGCGACGGCGTGCTTCACGTCGTCGGGAGCCAGGAACTGGCCCTTCTTGATGTTCACCACGCGGCCCGTCTTCGCCGCGGCGATCAGCAGATCGGTTTGACGGCAGAGAAATGCGGGAATCTGCAGCACGTCGGCGACCTCGGCGGCCCTCTCTGCCTGCGAGACCTCGTGAATGTCGGTCAGCATCGGCACCTTCAGGCTCGACTTGACAGCCGCCAGTATGCGCAGGCCTTCGCTCGGCCCGGGTCCGCGGAACGAGCGCCCGGAGGTGCGATTCGCCTTGTCGAACGAGGCCTTGAAAATGAACGGCACACCGAGCCGGCGGGTCGTGTCGGCGAGCCGTGCGGCAAGCTCGCTCACCTGACGCTCGCTTTCGATCACGCAAGGCCCGGCAATCAGGGCAAAGGGGCACTCGCCGCCAAAGACGACGTCGCCGACTGTTACGGGGGGCACGCGCTCATTATATGAGGGCGCGTGGGCGGGTCGCCCTGAATCACGCCACTGATGCCGTCGCGCGCTCCACGCCGTGCGCGGTCTTGTGCGCGTAGCTCGCCTCGACAAACGCCGCGAAGAGGGGGTGGGGGCGCGTGGGCTTCGATTTGAACTCGGGGTGGAACTGCACGGCGAGAAACCACGGGTGCCCGGGCAGCTCGGCGATTTCGACGAACTTGCCGTCCGGCGAGCGGCCCGAGATCCGCAGCCCGTGATCGGCGAGCGTGCGCTCGTAGAGACAGTTGAACTCGTAGCGGTGGCGATGCCGCTCGTTGATCGTGGACGCGTTGTAGACGCGCTGGGCGAGCGATCCCGGGGCGAGCTCGCAGGCGTACGATCCGAGCCGCATTGTGCCACCGAGCTCGTCGACACCGAGCAGGTCGCGAAGCTTGTAAATCAGCTTGGTCGGGGTGTCGGGCGAGCACTCCGTCGAGTCGGCGTCGACGAGCCCAGCGACGTTTCTGGCGTACTCGACGGTGGCCCACTGGAATCCGTAGCAGATGCCGAAGTAGGGGATGCGGCGCTCGCGCGCGATTTCGGCCGCTTTCATCATCCCGCGCGTGCCACGGTCGCCAAATCCCCCCGGCACGAGAATGCCGTCGGCCTCGTCGAGCAGGGTCGCGCCGCCAGATGCCTCGAGCGCCTCGGCCTCGATCCACTTGATGTTGACCTTGAGGCGGTTGGCAAAACCGCCGTGGTACAAGGCTTCGTTCAGGCTCTTGTACGAGTCTTCGTAGCCGACGTACTTGCCAACCACGTGGATCGTGATCTCGTCGTTCGGGCTCTTGATGCGGCTGACCAGATCTTCCCAGGCCTGCATGCGGCGCTCGGTCTGCGGCAGGTGCAGATACGTCAACACGATGCGATCGAGGCCCTCGGTGGCGAGCACGAGCGGGACCTCGTAAATGGTCTGGACGTCTTTCGCGGTGATGACGGCTTCCTCGTCCACGTCGCAGAAGAGCGCAATCTTGCGCTTGATGTCGGGGTCGAGAAACCGATCGGTCCGGCAGAGCAGGATGTCGGGCTGAATGCCGATCGAGCGGAGGTCGCGCACGCTGTGCTGCGTCGGCTTGGTCTTGAGCTCGCCGGCCGTGCCGATGAAGGGCACGAGCGTCAGGTGGATGTAGAGCGTGTTGTCGCGCCCGACGTCCTGCCGGAACTGCCGGATGGCTTCGAGAAACGGCAGGCTTTCGATGTCGCCGACGGTGCCGCCGATCTCGACGAGCACGACGTCGACGTCGGTCGCGGCGCTCCGAATCGCGTCTTTGATTTCGTTGGTGATGTGCGGAATCACCTGCACGGTGCGGCCGAGATAGTCGCCGCGCCGCTCTTTCTGGATCACGCTCTGATAGATCTTGCCCGTCGTCCAGTTGGAGTTGCGCGACGTGATCGTGTTCGTGAATCGCTCGTAGTGCCCGAGGTCCAGGTCCGTCTCGGCCCCGTCGTCGGTGACGTAGACCTCGCCGTGCTGGTACGGACTCATCGTGCCCGGATCCACGTTGATGTAGGGGTCGAACTTCTGAAGGGTGACTTTGTAGCCGTGGCCTTCGAGCAGCGCCCCGATCGACGCGGCCGCGAGCCCCTTGCCGAGCGAAGACACCACGCCACCGGTCACGAAGATGTATTTGGTCGCCATAGCTCCCACAGGTGTCTAGCCCGACGCCGGCGTCGCCAGCAATCGGCGCACTTCGTCGAGATCTTCCGGTGTATCGACACCGATCGACTCGTACGAGGTCTCGACGGCCCGGATGCGGATGCCGTGTTCGAGGGCCCGGAGCTGTTCGAGCGATTCGGCCTGCTCGAGCGGCGTTTGGTCGAGCGACGCCAGCACCAGCAGGGCGCTCCTGCGATACCCATAGAGACCGATATGTTTGTAAAGGGGCGGCCACCCGCCGCGCGGATCACGCGAGTGGGGAATGGGCGCTCGCGAGAAATACAGCGCGAAGCCCGAGCGGTCGAGCACGACTTTGACCACGTTCGGGTTCGACAGCTCCGAGGGAGTCGAGATGCGGCGGTAGAGCGTCGTGATCTGCACCGAGGAGTCGGCAAACGGGATCAGCGCTTCAGAAATCGCACGCGGATCGATGAGCGGTTCATCGCCCTGCACGTTGACGACAATGTCGCAGTCGAGCGAGGAGGCGACTTCCGCGAGCCGTTCGGTGCCGCTGCGGTGTGTGGCCTTCGTGAGCCTGACGTGGCCGCCGAAGTCCGACACGGCGGTCGCGATCCGGAGATCGTCGGTCGCGACGATCACGCGCGAGATGTCTCGGCACGCTTCGACGCGGCGGTAGACGTGCTCGATCATCGGGCGGCCGTCGAGATCCGCGAGCGGCTTGCCGGGAAAACGCGTCGAGGTGAATCGGGCGGGGATGATGGCGACAACTTGCAGGGGGAACGCTGAATCGACCGTCGACAGGGTCGATGGAGGGTGCACGACGAATAATAGCACAACGCAGAAGACCACGTGCTACGATCCGTGCTGACTCCGATGCAACTCAAGCGAACGCTCACGCTTGGCGTCGTCGGCGCCGCGCTGGCCGCGTGGTTTGCGGCCGCCTCGACCACTGGCCGGCGACCCGTCCCGCACAATCCTGTACTCATCCCGACAACGGTCGAGATGCGCGGCGCGGAGCTCGCCGCGGAAATTGCGCGCCTGCGCGAGCGCCTGCGTCCGACGGCCTCGCCTCAGGCGCCGGTCCGAAATCTGTTCGAGTTTTCTCGAACGGCTCCGCTCGGCGCGCGTGCTGCAGCCGACCCGAGGCTTGCCGTGAGCGATGAACCCGTCCCGCCGCCCGCCGCTCCCGCGCCGCCCCCCTTGCGACTGGTTGGCATTGCGGAAGACGCGGGCCCCGACGGACCCGTTCGCACGGCGATCATTTCAGGCTTCGGGCAGTTGTTCTTCGCCAAGCCGGGCGAGCGCGTCACCGATCGCTACGAGATGGCTCGGATTTCCGGCGAGGCGGCGGAGTTGCGAGACCTCGGAGACAACACGTCGATCACGCTCGTCCTGAAATAGCCGGACCCTCTGGCAAGCTGCTAGGCGCGCCCGGCGCGCCTGCGTCCCTCGACGATGCTCGGGACGCCCTGAGCATGGTCGTCCCTCGACTGGGCTCGGGACGACCCTGAGCCAGTCGAAGGGTCGAAGGGCGAGGGAGCGGCGCGGGGCGGAGGGGTCCACGCCCTTCGACGAGCTCCGGGCGCCGTGAGCCTGTCGAACGGCGCAAGCGACCGAGCCGGGGGGATGGGGCCCCGCGAGCCGTGGAAAGCGCCCGCGGCCCGCGCGAGGAGAGCGAGTCTTCGAGCGCCGCAGCGCGAGCGAGCGGGGGTGGGGCCCCGCGAGCCGTGAATAATGTCCGTCGCTGTCATCATCAATCCGATTTCCGGGGGCACCCGTCGCGAGTCTGCGCGCGCCCGGGCCGAGCTGGCGGCGGCCGTGTTGTCGTCGATCGCCGAACCGGGGGAAATTCTCGTCACCGAGCGTAGAGGGCACGCGCGGGAACTGGCGCTCGGCGCTCTCGCTCGTGGCTGCCGTCTCATTGTGGCGTGGGGCGGCGACGGGACCGTGAACGAGGTCGGCTCGGCGCTCGTCGGGACCGCGACGCCTCTGGCGATCGTTCCGTCGGGCTCCGGCAACGGGCTCGCGCGCGATCTGGGGATTCCGCGCCGGCCGGATCGGGCGCTCACCCAGGCGACGCGTGCGGCGCCGCGATCGATCGACGCGGGCGAGATCGGCGGGTGCCTGTTCTTCAATCTCGCCGGCATCGGCTTCGATGCGCGCGTTGCGGCGTGCTTCGACCGCGACCTGGCCGGCGGTCGCGGGCTCGCCGGCTATCTCAGGATCTCGGTTCGCGAGCTGCTGACGTATCGGCCGGAGCGCTATCGCATCGGCGGCGGAGCCACGGCGCGTATGCTGGACGCGCTGCTCATCACCGTGGCCAACGGGTCGCAGTTCGGCAATGGGATGCAGATTGCGCCCGGCGCGCGGCTCGACGATGGCCGGCTGGATCTCGTGGTGTTCGAGGAAACGTCGCGTCTGCGAACGATCGCGGCGCTGCCGCGGCTGTTTGCCGGGCGGGCCGCCGGCGCGCGCGGACTGTCCATCGAGCGCATCGAACGGGCCACGATCGAGTGCGATCGGCCGATGCTGTTTCACGTCGACGGCGAGCCGGTCGAGGGCGGCACGCGCCTCGAGGCGCGGGTGCTGTCGGCCGCGCTCCGCGTCTGTGTGGGGTGACACGACGATCACCGCAGAAACCGCGGAGCTCGCGGAAGAATACTTGGCTCTGCGAGTTCTGCGAGCTCCGCGGTGATCGTCGTATGAGCCCGTTACCAGTCGAAACGAGAATTTTGTACTCGTTCCGTATAACGGGCTAGGCGCGCACGGCGCGCCTGCGTCCCTCGACGATGCTCGAGACGCCCTGAGCATGGTCGTCCCTCGACTGGGCTCGGAACGACCCTGAGCCAGTCGAAGGGTCGAAGGGTCGAAGGGCGAGGGAGCGGCGCGGGGCGTAGGGGTCCCCGCCCTTCGACGAGCTCAGGGCGCCGTGAGTCTGTCGAACGGCGCAAGCGACCGAGCCGGGGTGTGGGGCGGAGCCCCACGTCAGACGGGCAAGCGCACGAGCCAGGCGTCCCGAACCGCCGGGATGCGGCGGATCGCGTCGATGGCGCTGTCGAGGGCGCCGGGCGCGCTGCCATCCTCGTCGACGTTGACCACCCCGATGGCGCCCGCGTCTCCGCGGCCGAGCGCGAAGTTCGCGATGTTCACGCCGAGACGTCCCAAAATTGTCCCGACCTCGCCGATCACGCCCGGCTGGTCGTCGTTGGCGATGATGAGCATCGTGCCCGCCAGCGGGGCTTCCACGGCGACGCCGCGGACCGACACCAGCCGCGGCGTGTTCGGCTCGAACACGGTGCCTTCCACCCAGCGCTCGCCGTCGCTGGTGAGCACCTTCAGCGACACCAGGCTCGTGAAGTGCCGCGGCCGCGTGCTGCGGGTCTCGAGAATTTCGATGCCGCGGTCTCGGGCGGCCGACACCGCGTTGACGATCGACACGCCGCCGGACAGAATCGGCCGAAGCACACCCGCCGCGGCGCTCGCGGCCAGAATACCGGCGGCGCGGCTGTCGGCCAGCGCTCCGTAGTAGCGGAGCGCGATGGCCTCGATCCTCGCGATCCCCATCTGCACGGCGATGGAGGCGAGGCTGTCGGTCAGACCAATCCACGGCTGCAGCCGCTGCAGCTCGTCGGGGTGCACGGAGGGGAAGTTCACGGCGTTGCGAACGATGCCGTCGCGCAGGAAGTCTCGAACAGCTGCGGCCGTGTCCAGGCCGACCTGCTCCTGTGCTTCTTCGGTCGAGGCCGCGATGTGCGGCGTGGCCACCACCTGCGGCAGCCGTGCCAGCGCCCAGTCGGCGGGGGGCTCGTGCTCGAACACGTCCAGCCCGGCTCCGGCCACGTGACCGTCCTCGATCGCACGGGCCAGTGCCGTCTCGTCGATGAGCTCCCCGCGGGCGGTGTTGATGATCCGGACGCCGGGTTTCATCTGGGCCAGGCGGTCGCTGTCGATCAGGTGCCGCGTCTCGGCGTTCGACGGCAGGTGCAGCGTCAGAAAGTCGGCCTCGGCCAGGATCTCGTCGAGCGACACGAGCGCCACGCCCAAACCGGCCGCGATTTCCTGGGAGAGAAACGGATCGTGCGCCACGACGCGCATGCCGAACGCGCGCGCACGGTGGGCCACCTCCTGGCCGATGCGCCCAAGGCCCGCGATGCCCAGCGTCTTGCCCCGGAGCTCGCTGCCCAGGAACTTCTTTTTCTCCCACTTACCGTCCTTCATCGCCCGATCGGCCGCAGGCACGGCCCGTGCTAGCGCGAGCATCAACGCGCACGTGTGCTCCGCCACGCTGATGCTGTTGGCGCCGGGCGCGTTGACGACAAGCACGCCGCGGCTGCTGGCCGCGGTGACATCGATGTTGTCGACGCCGGCGCCGGCGCGACCGACAATCCGAAGGCGTGGCGCGGCTTTCAAGAGATCCGCGGTGACCTTCGTCGCACTCCTCACGAGGAGCGCGTCGGCGTCGGCGAGTGCCCCGGCCAGGTCCGAGAGACTGCGTCCGGTCTTGGCGTCAACGTGCCACCCGGCCTCCGACCCCAGCAGTTCGAGGGCCGACGCTGGCAGATCGTCGGCGACGACAATCTTGACGAGTCTTACAGGCGTCTGCTGCGTGTGGGCACGTGGCGGCGTGGCGCTTTGTCGATGCTCCATAGCTGGTAGCGAAGCTCCGCCTCAAACCGACGAGTAAAGGAACGAAGCGAGGTGAGGCTGCGCTTCGCTACTAGTTGCGCGGCCGCCAACGCGGCCGCGCCTAAGACCGCTTCTAAGGCTCATCTACAGAAACTTGCTTTTATGTGTCACAACTCCGGCCTTAGAAGATGTCTAGATGAGTATAATCCGGAGGTTTCACCAATCGGAGCTTCGGGCCCGGTGACTGAGGCTGGCGACTGACGACTGAGACTGGCGACTGGCGACTGTGAGTCCGCCCTGCCGTAGTGCAAAACGCTAAAACGTTCCAAATGGCGCATCACAACGCAGTGAACGGCCGGTCTTTTCCACAGGCTTTTCCACAGTTTCTGTGAGAATCATCCGGAAGGTTCGGGGGAACTGACCTAATCGCCAACGCAAACGAGTCGACAGCTGACAGTCAACAGTTGACAGCTACGTCAACCTCACGCTGTCAGCTGAGCTGTTAAATCAACTGTCGACTGTCAACTGTCAACTGAGAGCGACGACAATGTCATCGACCGCTTCAACGCCGGCCACTGGCACCGCGATCACTATCAAGAACGCACGACCGGTGGTGCCCGACGATCCGATCATTCCGTTTATCGAAGGCGACGGCACGGGTCCCGACATCTGGCGGGCGAGCGTGCGCGTGCTCGACGCCGCCGTTCGGAAGGCGTACGACGGCAAGCGCAAGATCGCCTGGATGGAGGTCTACGCGGGCGAGAAGAGCTTCAAGCAGTTCAACAACTGGCTGCCCGACGAAACGGTCGACGCGTTCCGCCGGTACATGGTCGGCATCAAGGGCCCCCTCACGACGCCGGTCGGCGGCGGCATTCGGTCGTTGAACGTGGCGCTTCGCCAGATGCTCGACCTTTTTGTCTGCCTGCGGCCTGTGCGCTGGTACAAAGGCGTGCCCTCGCCGGTGAAGCATCCCGAGAAAGTCGACATAGTGATCTTCCGGGAGAACACGGAAGACATTTACGCTGGCATCGAGTACGCCCCTGGGACGCCGGAGGCGCAAAAGGTGCTCGACTTTTTCGCCAGAGAGTTTCCGAAGGAGTTTCGGAAGATACGCTTCGGCAGCATCGAAGCGACCGGCCGATGGCAAGCGCAGCTCGAAGCCATCGGCGCTCCGGCACGAGAGATGGGCGTCGAGGTGGGCGTCGGCATCAAGACGATGAGCTATTTGGGCACCGAACGTCTCGTTCACAGTGCGATTGGTTACGCCGTCAAGAATGCGCGCAAGAGCGTGACGCTCGTGCACAAGGGCAACATCATGAAGTTCACCGAGGGCGCCTTCCGCGACTGGGGCTACAAGGTGGCGAAGGAGTTCTACGGTGCGGTCGAAATCGACGGCGGGCCGTGGTGCCGGATTCCCGAGGGGAAACCGGGCGCGGGCCTGCTCATCAAGGATGCGATTGCCGACATCACCTTGCAGCAGGTCTTGACGCGCCCCGACGAGTTCGACGTCATCGCCACGCCGAATCTGAACGGAGACTACCTGTCGGACGCGTTGGCCGCACAGGTGGGCGGCATCGGCATCGCCCCGGGCGGGAACATCAACTATGTGACCGGCCACGCCGTGTTCGAGGCGACACACGGCACCGCCCCCAAGTACGCCAATCAGGACAAGGTGAATCCCGGCTCGGTCGTCCTGTCGGGCGAGATGATGCTGCGCCATCTCGGCTGGAACGAAGCGGCCGATCTGGTCGTGAAGGGCATGGATGGCGCCATTGCGGCCAAACAGGTGACCTACGACTTCGCGCGACTCATGGACGGGGCCAAAGAGCTCAAGACGTCGGAATTCGGGGACGCCATCATAAGAAATATGTAGGCTCTGGGCTCTCGGCTTTAGGATTTGGCCAAAGCCCAAAGCCCAAAGCTCAAAGCCCAAAGCCTGAGGATATCTCGATGAACAAAAAAGTCACAGTCGTCGGTGGAGCAGGAAACGTCGGGTCCACGGTCGCGCGGTGCATCGCCGACAAGGCATTGGCCGACGTCGTGGTCGTCGACATCGCCGGCCAGAAGGCGGCGGGCGTCGCCCTCGACATGCTGGAGTCGTGTCCGATCACCGGCTCCGACAGCCGTGTGATTGGCGGCGCCGACTACGCGCAGACCGCCAACTCCGACATCGTCGTCATCACGTCTGGTGTGCCGAGAAAGCCGGGGATGAGCCGCGACGACCTGCTCAACGTCAACTTCGCCATCATGAAGGCGGTGACGGCCGAGGTCGTGAAGCATTCGCCCAACTGCATCATCGTGCCAGTCGCCAACCCTCTCGACGCGATGTGCCAGGCCGTGTACCGCCTGAGCGGCTTCCCGAGGGAGCGCGTCATTGGCATGGCCGGCGTGCTCGATTCGGCGCGTATGCGGACCTTCATCGCCATGGAGCTCGGCGTGTCGGTCGAGAACGTCCACGCGTTCGTGCTGGGCGGCCACGGCGACACGATGGTGCCGTTGCCGCGCTATTCGACCGTGGCGGGGGTGCCCATCACCGAGTTGATGCCCAAGGATCGCGTGGACGCGATTTGTAAGCGGACGGCCGACGGCGGCGCCGAGATCACGAAACTGGTCGGCACGAGCGCGTGGTACGCGCCAGGCGCGGCGGCGACTGAAATGGTCGAGTGCATCCTGAAGGACAAGAAGAAGATCTTGCCGTGCTCGGTGTTCCTGCAGGGCGAATACGGCATCCACGATCTCTTTGTCGGCGTGCCCGCGAAGCTCGGCGCCCGCGGCATGGAGCAGATCATGGAGATCACGCTGACGGCCGAGGAACACGCCGCGCTGCAGAAGTCGGCCGCAGCCGTGAAAGAGCTCGTCGATGTGATCAAGGTATAGCGAGGATTTGAGGATTTGAGGATTTGAGGATTTGAGGATTTGAGGATCTGAGGATCTGAGGATCTGAGGATCTGAGGATCTGAGGATCTGAGGATTTGAGGATTTGAGGATTTGAGAATCTGAAGCTGGAGGGCGGCCGCTGGACGATTGTGTCCACGTGGTCCGGGTTGGCGGTTCTTCGCGCCCAACCCTTCGAAGCGATCGATCTGGAACTCTCGCTCTGGTGATCGACGTGCCGGTCGAGCGACGGGCACGGCCGATTCGGCGGAACGGTATGATAGGGCGCACTGAAAGGAGCTTCGCCCATGAAGGGTGCCGCCACAGCCGCGTTCGCGCTGGTTCTCCTTGGACGGGCCGCATCCGCTCAGACGCCCGACGTGGCGGTTCAGCGCATCGTCAATCACGAACGGTTCAAGGCCGCCCAGGCCGTCGTCGAGAAGGACTACGACCGCTTCGTCAACGAGATCATCCAGCTCACGGAAATCGAGGCGCCGCCGTTCAAGGAAGAAAAGAGGGCCAGGGTTTACCTCGAGATGCTCCGCGACCACGGCCTGACCAACGTGGAGATGGACGCCGCAGGCAACGTGATGGGAATCCGGAAAGGCGCGGGCGGCGGTCCGCTGGTCGCCATCTCCGCGCACCTGGACACGGTGTTTCCCGAAGGAACCGATGTGAAGGTGAAGCGGAATGGCACGGTGCTTTCCGCGCCGGGCATCGGGGACGACACGCGGAGTCTCGCTGTTCTGCTGTCGATGATTCGGGCGATGGACGCGGCGACGATCGAGACGACGAGCGACATTCTCTTTGTCGGCAACGTCGGCGAGGAAGGCCCGGGCGACCTGCGGGGGATGAAGCACCTGTTTCAGCAGGGCCGCTACAAGAACGACATCAAGATGTTCATCGCGATGGAAGGTGGCGCGAGCGATCGATTGACGAACGGCGGCGTGGGAAGCAAACGCTACCGGGTCACGTTCTCGGGGCCTGGCGGGCACAGCTACGGGGCGTTCGGTCTGGTGAACCCCGCGTACGCCCTGGCCAACGCCATTGGAAGATTCTCGAGGCTGCGCGTGCCATCCACCCCGAAAACGACGTACAGCGTGGGCGTCGTCGGAGGCGGCACGTCGGTCAACTCGATCCCGTTCGCCTCGTGGATGGAAGTGGACATGCGGTCGGAATCGAGGCCCGAGCTCGAGAAGCTCGCCCAGACGTTTATGGCGCTGATGCGCGAGGCGGTCGAGGAAGAAAACCTGAGCCGTTCCACGGCCCAGGGCAGAATCGCGGTGAAGATGGAATTGATGGGCGACCGCCCGTCGGGCGAGACGTCGATCAGCTCGCCTCTGATTCAATCCGTGAGCGCCGCCATCATGGCCTTCGGCATGAAGCCGTCGTTCGGGATGAGCAGCACGGATTCCAACATCCCGATCAGCATGGACATCCCTGCGGTCACGATCGGCGCCGGCGGTCGCGGCGGGCGCAGCCACTCCCTGGACGAATTCATCGACGTGGACAAGACGTCGGCCGTGAAGGGCGTCACCGTCAGCCTGGCGATCCTGCTTGCAGTCGCCGGCCTTCGGTAGGTTCCAGCTGCGCGGTCAGGCGCCCTTCAGCCGCCCAGGCGCGGCGCGTGTGGACCCGCCGACTAGATTAGGGTGTGGAGTATAGTAGTAGTATGAAACTGAAGACGTCTGTCACACTATCGGAGGATATCCTGAAGACAGTCCGCCGGGTGGGCCAGAGAGGGGAGAGCCGATCCGAAACGATCGAGCGGCTCGTTCGCGAAGCGCTGGCCACGCGCGCCCGCCGCGCCGCCGATGCGAAAGACCTTGCGCTGATCAACCAACACGCCAAACGCCTGAATGCGGAGGCGGACGATGTCCTGGCCTACCAGGTCGAGCCGTGACCCGCGGCGACTTCTATCGCGTGTCGAAGCCGGCCGCGCGGAATCCCCGGCCGTTTCGGGTGTTTCTGGTCGTGAGCCGCCAGGTGCTCATCGACTCGAAGTTCTCGACCGCGATCTGCGCGCCTGTCTACTTCGCGCGGCACGGCCTCTCGACGCAGATTCCAGTGGGTCCGGACGAAGGCCTGCGGCACGACTGCAGCGTGCACTGCGACGAGCTCGTCAGCCTGCCCAAGCCCGCGCTGACCCGTTTTGTCGGGCGACTGGACGAGTCCCGATTCGCCGAGTTGGATCGAGCGCTTGCCGCGGCGCTCGCCATTGATCCGCGGGCATTGGGCGGGCCAACTTTGGCGTTGTCGCCACAGGCTGCTCGCGACGCTCGCGCCGTCGGTCGATCGAATCGATGACGCAGATGACGGAGACGAACAGCAGAATCCCGCCGTAGACGATGAAGTAGCCCGTGTTGGCGCCGTTCATTTGACACTCCTTCCCGTCAGCCACAAACTCGACGCAATCAAGCCTGCCCACAGCGCAATGCCGGCGGCCGCCAAGGCTCTGGAGAACGCCTCGCCGCCGATCGCCTGCCCAAAGACCGTCCCGGCCATCACGACATTGGCCGTGTCCGGCAGTTTGTCGGTGAACATCGCTCGCTGCCGGTCGCTCAAGTGTAGCCTCGTCGGCTCTGTGAAGACTCGCGCCCGGAGTCGCCAAGCGAGAGGCGTGCCAGCCCGTAAGTCGTTGGGAATCGGCGATCGAGCGTGAGAGTGCTGCAGAATCTGCACGCCCCGCGGTGATGAAGTCTGAGGGCCGACTCGACAGCGAGGCTGGCGCCGCCCAGATCGTGTTCGTGCAGAATTGGTCGGAGGAGCTCAAGCGACTCGGGGCAACCAGATAGGAGAATTTGAGGATTTGAGAATTTGAGGACTTGAGAATTTGGAGGATTTTGAGGATTTGAGGATCTGAGAATTTGGGATCTGAGAATTTTTGATGAGATCCCAGCGGCGCGGCGGTGTGGTGATCGTCAGATTCTCAGATCCCGCAAAATCCTCAGATCCCGCAAAATCCTCAAATCCTCGAGTCCTCAAATCCTCAAATCCTCAAATTCGAACGACAGCCCGCAGGTATTCCCTTGTCATCCGCGCGATATTGGAAATCGGGATTTCCTTCGGGCAGACGGCCTCGCACTCGCCCTCGTTCGAGCAACTCCCGAACCCTTCCGCGTCGGCCTGAGTGACCATCTGCACGACGCGGCGCGCCCGTTCGACCTGACCCTGGGGCAGGAGCGCGAGATGGGAAATCTTGGCGCTCATGAAGAGGTGCGCCGACGCGTTCTTGCACGCCGCCACGCACGCGCCGCAGCCGATGCACGCGGCGGAATCCATCGCCAGCTCGGAGACGTCCTTCGAAATCGGGATGGCGTTGCCGTCGGGCGCGCCGCCGCAGTTCACCGACACATATCCGCCGGCCGCGATGATGCGGTCGAACGCGCTCCGATCCACGACCAGATCTTTCACGACCGGGAAGGCCTTCGCGCGCCAGGGCTCGATCGTAATCGTATCGCCGTCCTTGAAACGTCGCATGTGCAACTGGCACACCGTGGTGCCGCGGTCGGGGCCGTGCGGGATGCCGTTGACGACGAGGCCGCACATGCCGCAGATGCCTTCGCGACAGTCCGAGTCGAACGCGATCGCGTCTTCGCCCTTCTTGATGAGCCCTTCGTTCACGACGTCGAGCATCTCGAGAAACGACATGTCGGGCGACACGTGGTCGGCCGCGTAGACGACGAGGCGGCCGGCGACGTTCGGGCCGGCTTGGCGCCAGATCTTGAGGGTGAGACGCATGGAATCGATGTCTCCGTGCTGCCTGAGCAGGACTGCAGTCCTGCACTACAACCGAATCCTGTGGAACTGAGTCCCGAGCCCTGAACCTTGCCCCGAATCCCGAGTCCCAAGCCCCGAGTCCCCCGCTGCCTGGCGGGACTAAAGTCCCGCGCTACTTGTACGATCGCTGCGTCGGGTGCACTTCCTCGAACTCGAGCGGCTCCTTGTGCAGCTCGGGTTGCCGTCCCACGCCCTTGAACTCCCAGGCAGCGACGTACGTGAAGTTCGCGTCGTCGCGCAGCGCCTCGCCGTCGGGCGTCTGGCTTTCCTCGCGGAAATGGCCGCCGCACGACTCCCGGCGGTCCAAGGCGTCAAACGCGAGGAGCTCGGCGAACTCGAGGTAATCGGCAACCCGGCCCGCGTATTCAAGGCTCTGGTTGAGATTGTCGGGCGAGCCCGGCACCGACACGCTGTGCCAGAACTCGTCGCGCAGCCCTGGAATGGCGGCGAGCGCGCGCTTCAGGCTCGCTTCCGTGCGCGCCATCCCAACGTCGTCCCACAGAATCCGGCCAAGCTCGCGGTGAATCTCGCGGATGCCGCGATGGCCCTTCACAGCCAGCAGCCGGTTGATGCCTTGCTGTGCGTTGTCGGCGGCCTGCTTGAACGCATCGTGGTCGGTGGTCACTTTCGGCAGGGGGCTGCTGGCGAGGTAATGCCCAATCGTGTACGGGATGACGAAGTAGCCGTCGGCGAGGCCCTGCATGAGGGCACTGGCGCCCAGGCGGTTGGCGCCGTGGTCCGAGAAATTCGCCTCGCCGAGCACGTGCAGGCCCGGCACGTTGCTCATCAGGTTGTAATCGACCCAAAGCCCGCCCATCGTGTAGTGGATGGCCGGATAGATGCGCATCGGCACTCTATAAGCGTCCTCGTCGGTGATCTTCTTGTACATGTGAAACAGGTTGCCGTATTTCTCCTTCACCTCGTCGACGCCCAGCCTCTTGATGGCGTCGGTGAAGTCCAGATACACCGACAGCCTGCTGTCGCCGACGCCGCGGCCTTCGTCGCAGACCTGCTTGGCGTTGCGGGAGGCGACGTCGCGAGGCACGAGGTTCCCGAAGCTCGGGTACTTCCGCTCGAGGTAGTAGTCGCGCTCGGCTTCCGGGATCTGCGCTGGTGGACGCGCATCGCCCTTCTTCTTCGGCACCCACACGCGGCCGTCGTTTCTGAGGCTCTCGCTCATCAGAGTGAGCTTGGACTGGTGTTCGCCACTCACGGGGATGCACGTTGGATGAATTTGCGTATAGCACGGGTTGGCGAAGAGGGCCCCGCGCTTGTGAGCACGCCAAGCCGCCGTGACGTTCGCGTTCACCGCGTTGGTCGAGAGGTAGTAGGCCGTGCCGTAGCCGCCCGTGGCGAGAATCACCGCATCGCCCGCGTATCGTTCGATCTTCCCGTTTGTGAGGTTTCTGACGATGATGCCGCGGGCCTTGCCGTCGACGAGGACCAGATCGAGCATCTCGCGGCGCGGGAAGAGCGTGACCGTTTTTTCGTGGACCTGGCGCATCAACGACTGATAGGCGCCAAGAAGCAGCTGCTGGCCCGTCTGGCCGCGCGCGTAGAACGTGCGCGACACCTGGGCGCCGCCGAACGATCGGTTGTCGAGCAGGCCGCCGTACTCGCGCGCGAACGGCACGCCCTGGGCCACGCACTGGTCGATGATGTTGACGCTCAGCTGAGCGAGCCGATAGACGTTCGACTCCCGGGAGCGATAGTCGCCACCCTTCACCGTGTCGTAGAAGAGGCGGTACACGCTGTCGCCGTCGTTCTGGTAGTTTTTCGCGGCGTTGATGCCGCCCTGCGCCGCGATGCTGTGCGCGCGGCGGGGACTGTCCTGGATGCAGAAGTTCAGGACGTTGTAGCCGAGCTCGCCGAGCGAGGCGGCCGCCGATGCGCCCGCCAGCCCGGTCCCGACCACGATGAGCGTGTATTTCCGCTTATTGGCCGGGTTGACGAGCTTCATCTCGAACTTGTGGCGGTCCCACCTGCCGGCGATCGGGCCCGACGGACTCTTCGCGTCCAGCTTCATGTCCGCGCCCCCTGCGAGAACGCCCACACCGTGATGACGATGAACCCCCCGGCGATGAGGACGGCCGCCACCTTCCCCGAAAGGAGAATTCTCGGCGTCCACGTCTGGCTGTCGATGCCGAGCGACTGCAACGCGCTCGACGCGCCGTGCCACAGATGCGAGCCGACGACCAGCATGCTGATCAGGTAGAAGACCACCGTGATCGGGTCGCTGAAGTTCTCCATCTCCAGCCGGTAGAGATCGCGAACGCCGCTCGCTGTTTCGTATTCCGGGCCGAACTTGAACGTTCTGACGTGAATGACGATGAACAGCAGCAGCCAGAGCCCCGAAACGATCATCGTCGAAGACGCGACGGACTTGCGGCTGGGTGCGCCCGCTGATTTCTTCCGCGCGTACTTCACGGGCCTCGCGCGACGATTGTCCAGCGTCATCGCCACCGTCTTGTAGATATGGACCAGAAAGATCATGACCAACCCGATTTCGATCGGGATGATCAGCGGGTTGCTCAGCAGCAGGTCCGAGTATCCGTTGAAGGTGTCCGGGCCGAGGAACACCATCACGTTGCCGCCGATGTGAAGGATCAAATACAGAAACAGCAGGAAGCCGGTGAAGCCGACGAGAAGCTTGGTGCCGATCGAGCTGTCGAGCGAACGCGGACGCGAGGGCATGGAGGAATTCAGTTTACTGTTGCGCTCACGGGATGCGCAAGCTAGCATCACTGGCCCGTTATGCTGGTTGAAACGAGAATCGTGTACTCCTTCCGCACAACGGGCTAGGCGCGCACGGCGCGCCTGCGAGGGAGCGGCGCGGGGCGTAGGGTCCCCGCGAGCGACCGAGCCGGGGTGTGGGGCGGAGCCCCACGTGAGTCGTCGCCATGAAAATCCACGAGTATCAAGCCAAAGCGATTCTCGCGCGCTACGGCGTCCCGGTGCCGCGCGGCGAAGTCGCGTTCGACGCCGCCGACGCCGCCGACATCGCGCGCCGGCTTGGAGGCAGCGTCGTCGTCGTGAAAGCGCAGATTCACGCGGGCGGTCGCGGCAAGGGCGGCGGCGTCAAGCTCGCGAAGTCGCCGGACGAGGCCGGGAGACTCGCCGCGACGATCTTGGGCATGACGCTCGTGACTCACCAGACCGGACCCGAGGGTCGCGTCGTCTCGCGCGTGCTCATCGAGGAAGGGCTCCAGATGACGCGCGAGCTCTATCTGAGCCTCGTGCTCGACCGCGCGTCGGGCAAGCCCGTGATGATGGCGAGCGCGGCCGGCGGCATGGACATCGAGGACGTCGCCGCGAAGACGCCCGAGCAGATCATTCGCGTCTACATCGAGCCGGGCGTCGGATTGGTGCCGTTCGAGGCTCGCCAGCTCGGCTTTGGGATCGGTCTCGACGGCGCGGAGGTGACCAAGGCCGTCAAGCTCATGACCGCGCTCTACAGTGCCTTTCTGGCCACTGACGCCTCGCTCATCGAGGTCAACCCGTTGGTCGTCACCGCCTCGGGCGATCTGCTCGCGCTCGACGCCAAGATGAGCATCGACGACAACGCGTTGTACCGCCATCCCGACATCAAGGAGTTGCGCGACCTCGGCGAGGAGAACCCGCTCGAAATCGAAGCGTCGAAGTTCTCGCTCAACTACATCCATCTCGACGGCAACATCGGCTGCATGGTCAACGGCGCGGGCCTGGCGATGGCGACGATGGACATCATCAAGCTGGCGGGCGGGGAGCCGGCGAACTTCCTGGACGTTGGGGGCGGGGCGAATGCCGAGCAGATTCGCAACGCCTTCAAGATCCTGATGTCCGACACACACGTCAAGGCCGTGCTCATCAATATCTTCGGCGGCATCCTCCGCTGCGATGTGCTCGCCCAGGGTGTGATTGCCGCCGTGAGGGAGCTGGGTGTCCCGGTGCCGATCGTCATCCGGATGGAAGGCACCAACGTGGAGGAAGGGAAGCGCCTGCTGCGCGAGAGCGGCATGAATTTCACGACGGCGGACTCGATGGGCGAGGCCGCGACGAGCGTTGTTCACCTGGCAGGATGACGCCACGAAAACAAAAAAACACGAAAAATTCAGAATGGAATTCTTTTTCGTGATTTCGTTCTTTCGTGGCTGTATTTGAGACACGCATGTCTGTCCTCATAGACAAATCCACGCGGCTGATCGTCCAGGGCCTCACGGGACGCGAAGGGACGTTTCACGCCAAGCAGGCGGCGGCCTACGGCACAACCGTCGTCGCCGGGGTGACGCCTGGCAAGGGCGGCTCGACGCACGAAGGATGGCCAATCTTCGACACCGTCCGCCAGGCCGTCGAGAAGACCGGCGCCAACGCGTCGGTGATCTTCGTGCCGCCGGCGTTCGCGGCCGACGCCATCATGGAGACCGCCGACGCGGGCATCGGCGTCGTGGTCTGCATCACCGAAGGCATTCCCACGATCGACATGATGCGCGCGATGACGTTTCTCAAAACGCGTCCGGCGACGCGTCTGGTCGGCCCCAATTGCCCCGGCATCATCTCGGCGGGGAAGGCCAAGGCCGGCATCATCCCTGGCCACATCTGCAAGGAGGGGCGCATCGGGATCGTGTCGAAGAGCGGCACGCTCACCTACGAAGCGATCCATCAGTTGACGCGGCTCGGTCTGGGACAGACCACGTGCATCGGCATCGGAGGCGACCCGTTGATCGGCACGACGCACATCGACGCGCTGAAGCTCTTCGCCGAGGACGCCGACACCGAAGCGGTCATCATGATTGGCGAGATCGGCGGGAGCGCCGAAGAAGAAGCCGCTGCCTGGATCAAAGCGCATTTCAGGAAGCCCGTGGTCGCGTTCATCGCTGGGCAGACGGCCCCGCCCGGGCGCCGCATGGGGCATGCGGGCGCGATCATCGCCGGCGGCAAGGGCACGGCGGCCGAGAAGATGGCGGCGCTCGCGGCGGCGGGCGTGACGGTGGTCAAGAGTCCGGCCGATATGGGGAGCGCGATCAAAGCAGGGCTCAGGGCTCAAGGCTGAGGGCAATAGGGCAAAGAGCATTAGGGCAGAGTTCGTTCCCGATAACGGGCTAGGCGCGCACGGCGCGCCTGCGAGGGAGCGGCGCGGGGCGTAGGGGTCCCCGCAAGCGACCGAGCCGGGGTGTGGGGCGGAGCCCCACGTTGATACGTTCGGTGCAAGCTGAGAGCCGACAGCTGAGCGCTGATGGCTGGATGGCCCCTATCAAATGTCGCCGCAAACCCGCATGTTATAATCAGTTGGATCGTTTCCCTGCCACTCGGGCCGCAGGGATCACCCGAGTTCAGGTCCTAGAGGAACTCCCACGCATGCTACCGACAGACCTCACCGTTCAGGAGAACCGCGCGCACGGACGCGCCGAGCGCGTCGTGAACGATTTCAGCATCCAGGTGGCCACCGTCAACGGGTCCGGCAGTCAGACAGCCAACATGGTGCTGCTCAGGTCCATCCTGCTGATGGGCGTCCCCGTCTCGGGCAAGAACATGTTCCCGTCCAACATCGCGGGACTGCCCACCTGGTACACGATTCGCGCGAGCACGCGCGGCTATATCGGCAGGAAGAAGGAAGTCGACTTCCTGGTCGCGATGAATCCGGAGACGGCCAAGGAGGACGTGCTGACGCTCGATCCGGGCGCGGCGGTGGTGTACGACGAGCCGCTCAAGCTGAACGCGCTTCGCACCGACCTCGTGTTCTATCCGGTGCCGTTCGACAAGCTGGTCGGCCCGGTGTGCCCCGATGCGAAACTGCGCCGGCTCGTACGCAACATGATCTACGACGGCGTCCTCGCCAAGCTCCTCGGGATTGACATGGCGCTGATGGAGAAGGCGCTCAGCAGGCAGTTCGGAAAAAAGGGCAAGGCCGTTGCCCTCAACCAGGGGGCGCTCAAGGCGGGCTGGGACTACGCCGAAGCCAAACTCGCGAAGCAGGATCCGTTTGCGATCGAGCCGATGAACGAGACCGCCGGCAAGATCCTGATCGAAGGAAACGCGGCGGCCGCGATTGGCTGCATGATGGCGGGCGTCACGGTGGTCGCGTGGTACCCGATTACGCCGTCCTCGTCGCTCTGCGAGTCGCTCATCGGCTACATGAAGAAGTACCGCGTCGACAAGGCGACGGGGAAGGCCACGTTTGCGATCGTCCAGGCCGAAGACGAGATCGCGTCGCTCGGCATGGTGATCGGCGCCAGCTGGGCGGGTGCGCGCGCGATGACCGCGACATCTGGCCCGGGCATCTCGCTCATGTCGGAGTTCAGCGGCTTGGCGTACTACGCGGAAACGCCGGCGGTCATCTTCGACGTCCAGCGCGTCGGGCCGTCCACGGGCCTGCCGACGCGCACCGCGCAGGGCGACCTCCTCACGATCGCCTTTCTCTCCCACGGCGACACCAAGCACATCATGATCATGCCCTCCTCGGTGGAGGAGTGCTACACGATGGCGCAGGAGGCATTCGACCTGGCCGAGCAGTTCCAGACGCCGGTGTTCGTGATGCTCGATCTCGACCTGGGTATGAACAACTGGATGTCGAGCGCATTCACGTACCCCACCACGCCGATCAACCGGGGCAAGCGGTTGAATGCGGAAACGCTCAAAACGCTGGGCGAATGGGGCCGATACAAGGACGTCGACGGCGACGGCATCCCGTACCGTTCGGTGCCGGGCGACGGCATGCCGGCCTATTTCACCCGAGGGTCCGGCCATAACGCGAAGGCCCAGTACAGCGAGCGCCCGAACGACTACGTGGAGAACGTCGACCGGCTGGCGCGTAAGTTCGAGACCGCGCGCGCGTTCGTGCCGAAGCCGGCGATCGATCTGAGGGCCGGCGCCGATATTGGACTCCTCGGCTTCGGCACGTCCCATTGGGCCATCACCGAGAGCCGGGATCAGCTGCGTGAAGAGACCGACGTGAGCACGTCGTACTACCGCCTGCGCGCGTATCCGTTCACCGACGATCTGGCGACGTTCATCGACGCGCACGACCGTATCTATGTGATCGAGCAGAACCGAGACGCGCAGCTCCTGCAGCTGATGCGCCTGGATCTCAGCCCGGATCGCCAGAAGAAGCTGCGGAGCGTGCTCCACTACGACGGCCTCCCGCTCGACGCGCGCACGGTCACCGACAGCGTGCTCGCGCAGGAAGGCTTCGAAGTGGCGAAGAAGGACACGGAGCGCGTCTCCCGTTCGGGCATGACGGGGGGAGAGTAGGAAGATGGCTGGAAAAACGAATCGAATCGGACTGGAAGCGGTTTCCTACAGAGGCAGCAAGACCACTCTCTGCGCTGGCTGCGGCCACAATGCCATTTCCGAGCGCATCGTCGACGCCTTCTTCGAGATGGGCATCGAGCCGAGCCGCGTCGTCAAGCTGTCGGGGATCGGCTGCTCGAGCAAGAGCCCGGCCTATTTTCTAGGTTCCGCTCACGGGTTCAACGCCGTCCACGGCCGCATGCCATCGGTCGGGACGGGGGCGCTGCTGGCCAACGGCACGCTCATCGCCATCGGCATCAGCGGCGACGGCGACACGGGGGCCATCGGCATCGGGCAGTTCGTGCACCTGATGCGCCGAAATCTGCCGATCATCTACATCATCGAAGACAACGGGTGCTACGGCCTGACCAAGGGCCAGTTCTCGCCCACCGCCGACCTCGGGTCGAGGCTCAAGACCGGGGTCGTCAACGACCTGCCGCCGATCGACACCTGCGCGCTCGCCATCGAGCTCGGCGCCACCTTCGTGGCGCGGTCGTTCTCGGGCGACAAGAAGCAGCTGCTCGCGATCCTCAAGGCCGCGCTCGCGCACCGCGGGACGGTGATGCTGGACGTCATCTCGCCGTGCGTCACGTTCAACGATCACGAAGGGTCGACCAAGAGCTACGCCTACGTGAAGGACCACGACGATCCGCTCGAAGAGGTCAGCTTCGTGCCGTTTTTCGAGGACATCAGCGTCGACTATGCGCCCGGCACGACACAGGAAGTGACGATGCACGACGGGTCGAAGCTGTATTTGAAGAAGCTCGAGGACGGTTACGACCCGACCGACAAGATCGCGGCGCTGAAGCGGCTGCACGAGACACAACGACGCGGCGAGTTCGCCACCGGGATCGTCTACATCGAGCCGGATCGGGACGATTTCCTGGAACAGCTCAACACGGTGGACGAGCCGCTCGCGTTTCTGCCGTTGGAGCGCGTGCGACCAGGACGCGAGGCGCTCGAAGAGATCATGGAGTCGCTCAGGTAGTGGGCGAACGCACGCTTGCCATCATCAAGCCCGACGCGGTCGAGCGACGCGTCACGGGGAGAATCATTCGGCGCATCGAGGACGCCGGATTCACCATCCGGGCGATGCGTCGTGTCCAACTGTCGAAGCGCGAGGCCGAAGGCTTCTACGCGGTGCATCGCGAGCGGCCGTTTTTCGCCAGCCTCACGAGTTTCATGTCGTCTGGGCCCGCGATCGTCATGGTGCTCGAGGCGCCCGATGCCATCAGGCAGTGGCGGACCCTCATGGGCGCGACCGATCCGGCCAAGGCCGATTCCGGCACGCTCCGTAAGGAGTTCGCCCAGTCGATCGAGCGAAACGCCACACACGGCTCGGATGCGCCCGAGACGGCAGCGTACGAGATCGGGTACTTTTTCGCAGGTGTGGACCTGGCCTGAGATCAGCCGTCATCGTCGCGTAACATCGCCACCACGGAGGACTCAGAGGACACAGATTGAAAATCGTTACAGCCGGTCTCACAACCGGCGCGGGTCCTGTCCAAGGCCAGCCCACAGGTGCTCGTGTCCTCTGTGTCTTTTGTGGTGCAGAGTTTCATGGGTAAGACACTGGTGCTGATCGGCCTCGCCATCACGGCCCTCGGGCTGGTCGTGATGCTCGGCGTGCCGATCTTCCGTCTCCCCGGCGACATCGTCGTCAAGCGCGGCAATTTCTCGTTCTATCTTCCGCTGGCGACCTCCATCGTCGTGAGCATCCTTCTCACGCTCCTGTTCGCCCTATTCCGGCGGTGAGAACAAGGCTTGGACTGCACTATAATCTGCGGTCTCATGTCCATCAAACCCGACCGCTGGATCAAGAAAATGGCGCTCGAGCACCGGATGATCGAGCCCTTCGTGGAAAGCCAGACGCGCGAGGGCGTCGTGTCCTATGGCGTCTCGTCGTACGGCTACGACATCCGCGTGGCCGACGACTTCAAGGTCTTCACCAATATCTACAACACGGTCGTCGATCCCAAGAACTTCGACCCCAAGTCATTCGTGGATATCAAGGCCGACGTCTGCATCATCCCGCCCAACTCGTTTGCGCTGGCGCGCACCATCGAATATTTCCGTATTCCGCGCGATGTCCTCACCGTGTGCCTGGGCAAATCCACCTACGCGCGCTGTGGGATCATCGTCAACGTGACCCCCTTCGAGCCCGAGTGGGAAGGGCACGTGACGATCGAGATCTCGAACACCACGCCGCTCCCGGCCAAGATCTATGCCAACGAGGGCATCGCGCAGGTCGTGTTCTTCCAGAGCGACGAGCCCTGCGACGTGTCATACAAGGACAAGAAGGGCAAATACCAGGCGCAGCGTGGGGTGACGCTGCCAAAGGTTTGAGCCTTGAGCTCATCTCTTGACCAATGAAGGAGATACGTAGTAAAACTTCGCCAGTCCAGGGCCAGTCCAGACGGTCCGCCGCTTAGATCCCGTTAACATGGAAAAACTTGTCGAGCGCGCAGCCGCGACTCGAAATCCACTCGTCGCAGCCCCCGCCCTGGCTGTTCAGTTTTTCTTGATCCCCTTGGCCGTGGTCGCCGTCGCGGTCCTCGTGTTCCTCGGCTTCCGTTCGCTCATCGCGGACGAACGCTCCGCGGAAGGCTACCTCGGTGAAATCCGCTACGGCGGTTGGTACCGGCAGTGGCCCGCGGCCTACGAGCTGTCGCAGTTGATGTCCGATCCGAAGGTCCGCGCCGACAAGACGCTCGGTCCCGAGCTCGTCAAGGCTTTCAAAGAAGCGAAAGACGACGACCCTCGCGTGCGCCGCTATCTGGCGTTCGCGATTGGCCGTCTCGACCCGCCGCTGCCGCCAGAGGCGGTCGCTACGCTCGCGAGCGCTCTGGAGGAGGGCGACAGCGAGACGCGCATCAGTGCGATGTGGGCCCTCGGTTCGTCGGGCGACGAGAGCGTGGTGCCCCGTCTGCAGCCGCTGTACGAATCGAGCGACGCCGGCATCAGGAAGATGGCTGTTTACGCGCTGGGCGCGCTTCCTGGAGACGCCCAGACCGTGACGCTTCGAACGGCGCTTCAGGATTCGGCCCCCGACGTGCGCTGGAATGCCGCGGTCGCGCTGGCGCGCCACGGTCGATCCGAAGGCGTGGCCGTGCTGAAGCAAATGCTGGATCGCGCTTACGTCGAGCAGGTCGTCACGCGCGAGGTCGACCAGGCGGGCGACCAGGACCCGATTGCCGACGTCATCATTAGTGGTCTCCGTGCGGCGGCCACGCTGAAGGATACGAGCCTGCGGCCCTCGATCGAGGGCCTCAGCCGGGGGGACCGAAGCCTGAAAGTCCGCCAGGCCGCGCTCGAAGCGCTTCGCACCCTGTAGTGATGTCGTGATGTAGTGCCGTAGTGAAGTCGTGAAATAGTCCACCGTTGAGAATCCACTGACATGGCAGACGACACCAAACCCGAAGGCACTCAACCGGCCAGCCCGGCGCCCGCCACACCGGTGGCGGCCGCGCACGCGCCGCGTCCGGCCGCACCCCGGCCCCCGGCCGTGCCCCTCCCCGATCTTGCAGGCAAGACGACGACGGCGGCCTCGCTGGGCGGTGGGGCCGCCAAAGCCGCCGCCGCGCCGGCAAAGGCGGCGGCCGCGGCCACGCGCGATCCGGACGACATGTCGCCGCTGCTCACGCGCCGCGCCTGGATGGGTCTGGCGTGGGGCGCGTTCACCGCGGCCTCCGCGGCCGCGCTCGCGGCGACCGGCCGCTTCATGTTTCCCAACGTGCTCAACGAGCCGCCGCAGCAGTTCAAGGCGGGGTTTCCGAACGAGTACGGCATGGGCGTCGACGAGCGCTGGAAGGAGAAGTTCGGCGTCTGGATCGTCCGAACGCCCGACGACCTCGTGCAGCGGGCGAGCGGGTTCTACGCCTTGCTCGTCACGTGCACACATCTCGGCTGCACCCCCAACTATCTGTCGGCCGAAGGCAAGTTCAAGTGCCCGTGCCACGGCAGCGGATTCAGGACCACGGGCATCAACTTCGAGGGTCCGGCGCCGCGGCCGCTCGAGCGTGCGCGCATCGTGCTCGCCGACGATGGCCAGTTGCTCGTCGACAAGGCGCGGAAGTTTCAGTGGGAGCTCGGGCAATGGGCCGATTCGGAGGCATTCCTGAGAAGCTGATCCTGGAATTTGAGGATTTGAGGATTTGAGAATTTGAGAATCTGATGATTTGGCGAATCCGAGGATCTGGCGAAGTTAGCGACTATGGCTGAGACAAAAACGATCGATCCGAAAGAGACAGCGGCGACCCGGCTCTGGAACTGGCTGACCGAGACGCAGGTCTGGAAGTCGGTGTTCCGCCATGATCGGCCCGACAGCGACCGCACGCGCGTGCTCGTGATGCTGTCGAACGTCTTCCTGCACCTGCACCCGGTGCGGATGCGGAAGTCGGGCGTCAAGCTGCGCTACACCTGGTGCATGGGCGGGATGAGCTTCTTCCTCTTCCTGTCGCTGACGCTCACCGGCCTGCTGCTGATGTTCTACTACCGGCCGACGCTCGAGTACGCCTACACCGACATCGTGGCGCTGCGCGAGCACGTGCCGCTCGGCATCATGCGCGAGATGCACCGGTGGGGCGCGCACGCGATGGTCATCACCGTGATGCTCCACATGTTCCGCGTGTTTCTCACCGGCTCCTACAAGCCGCCGCGCGAATTCAACTGGTCGGTCGGCGTCATCATGCTCGTGCTCACGCTGCTGCTGTCGTTCACCGGGTACCTGCTCCCGTGGGACCAGCTGGCCATCTGGGCGATCACGGTCGGGTCCAACATGGCGCGCGCGACCCCGTTTCTCGGCCACGAAGGTCCGGGCGCGGCGCTGCTCCGCCTTGGCGACGTGCCGCTCATTCATGCCTACGACGATGCGCGGTTCGCGCTGCTGGGCGGGTCGTTCGTGGGCGAGGGCGCGCTGCTGCGGTTCTACGTACTGCACTGCGTCGGCCTGCCGCTCGTGATCGCGGTGCTCATGGCCGTGCATTTCTGGCGCGTGCGCAAGGACGGCGGGATTAGTGGGCCACTCTAGGAATTTACCATTGACAATTAAGAAGTAAGAATTCGTCGCGTGCGCCGGCAGCGCATTCTTAATTCTTGATCGTGAATTCTTGATTGCGAGGATCGTCACCGATGGGTCTTTTGAAGGGGACAATTAACGCCCTGGCCGATCCGCGGCTGTACTTCATCGTGGCCGTGCTGTCGCTCATCGTGATGGTGTGGAAGCGCGAGAAGGTCGCGTCGAACGCCTTCGGCTACAGCATGATGGGCCTGCTGACGGCGTTCTTCGTGTTTGGCGCCTTCGACCCGAACTTTCAGCTGATCATCGGCAAGCCCGACAACGTGCCGATCATCGGGCTCATCTTCTCGCTCCTGTTTCTCACGTGGTATGCGATGCGGGAGGCGGTGCGGAACGACCGGCGCATCGCCGCGGGGAAGGGGCCCATCGAGAAAGAAGAGTCGGACCGCGTGTGGGTGTGGCCGGACCTCGTCTACACCGAGCTCATCTCGCTCGTCGTCTGTTCCGTGATTCTGATTGTCTGGTCGATCGTGCTCAAGGCGCCGCTCGAGCAGCCGGCGAACCGATCGGTGACGCCGAACCCGTCGAAGGCCCCGTGGTACTTCCTGGGCCTTCAGGAGATGCTCGTCTACTTCGACCCGTGGCTGGCCGGCGTGGTGCTGCCGGGCCTGATCATCGTCGGGCTCATCGCGATTCCTTACATCGACAAGAACCCGAAGGGGAACGGCTACTACACGTTCAACGAGCGCAAGGCCGAGATCGTCATCTTCCTGTTCGGGTTCGTGATTCTGTGGGTGTCGCTCATCGTGCTCGGCACGTTCCTGCGCGGGCCGAATTGGAACTTCTTTGGGCCGTTCGAGTACTGGGACGTGCACAAGCTCGAGGCGCTCGTCAACGTGAACCTGTCGGAGTATATCTGGGTGCGGGCGCTTCGAACGGGGCTGCCAGGGAACTGGTTCCTGCGTGAGATCTTCGGCATTCTGTTCGTGATCGTCTACACGTTCGCGCTGCCGCCGATCCTGGCGAAATCCGCGTTCAAGAAGTACTACGAGAAGCTCGGGCCGCCGCGCTACTACGTGACGGTGTTCCTGTTCTTGATGATGATGTCGCTGCCGGCGAAGATGCTGCTGCGATGGTTGTTCAATTTGAAGTACATCGTTGCGATCCCGGAATTCTTCTTCAATATCTAGACATCTTCTGAGGCCATGATCGTGACACATGAAGCACGTTTCTGTCGGCGAGCCTTGGAAGCTGTCTCAGGCGCGGCTGATCCGGCGGCCGCGCGACTGGTAACGAAGATCCGTTGCCATCACGGACTTCGATGCAACTCAGAGGTGTGAAGCGGAGCTTCGTTACTTATGGCTGACAAGAAGGGCGTCGGACACGCCTACAACATCGATTTCCTGAACGTCGTCTTCGCGGCGTCCAGCATCTTCCTCCTCCTGTCGACCATTTGGATGGTGTGGGACGACTACGACCGCGAATGGAAGAACGTGCAGCGGCGTTTCGTGAACCTGGAGATCCAGGTGACGCAGGCCGGCCTCGAGAGGGCGCAGCGGGGCGTCGATCAGAACAAGCTGAAGACGCTGGAGACCGGACTCGCCCAAGCCGAGCAGAACATCGCGTCGAACCAGCAGAAAGTCGGCGAGATCCAGTCACAGCTCGGGACCGTCGAGGCCCGTCTCTACCGCGAATCGCAGGCGGCGCAATTTGCCAAGGCCACCTACGATCAGGACCGCTACGAGTTCGAGGCGGCTCGCGTCGCCGGCAGCTCGAGCGCCGCCAGGATGGGCGAATCGGTCGCCGCCCAGGAACGGGAGCTCGCCGGGCTCAACCTGATCGTCGAGAAGACGACAGCCGAGCGTGGGGCGCTCCTCAAGCAGCAGGAGCAGTTCACGGGAGCGCTGGCTGCGGTGCAGAAGCAGATCGCCGAGCTTCACGCCGAAGGGACGCGGCTCGACAGGCGGCTGGACGTGCTGCAGCCGAGCGTGCTGAAGGACTTCTTCCGCGACGCGCCGCTGCTCGACTTCATGGCGCCGACGATCAAGATTCAGCAGATTCTGCTGCCGAACGTCGTGGACGACGTGAACTTCACGAGGGTCGCCAAGATGGACCGCTGCACGACGTGCCACCTGGCGATTGACCGGGCCGATCCGCTCTACGAGAAATACCCGCAGCCGTACAAGCCGCACCCGAACCTGGCGACGTACCTGGCGAGCAACTCGCCGCACCCGATGGACCAGGTCGGCTGCACGGTGTGTCACGAGGGCATGGGGCAGTCGGTGAGCTTCCGTGACGCCTCGCACATGCCGAGCGGCGCGAACGAGGAGGAGCGCGAAGCCAAGCAGATCAGGTGGGAGGAGGAGCACGACTGGGAGGAGCCGCATCTGTGGGACTTTCCGATGCTGCCCGCGGACATGACCGAGGCGTCGTGCGCCAAGTGCCACAAGAGCGAAGTGTTCGTGCCGAGGGCCGACAAGCTCAACGTGGCCTACGCCACCTTCGAGCGGGCGGGTTGCTACGCGTGCCACAAGACGCGCGGGTTCGAAGACGTCAAGAAACCGGGGCCGATTCTGACGAAGATCGACTCGAAGCTGACCCCCGACTGGGTGAAGACGTGGCTCCGCAATCCACGGGCCGTGAAGCCGACGACGTGGATGCCACGGGTTTGGTACAACTCGAACTCGAGCGCGCCGGAAGACGCGGCGCGAAACGAAGTGGAGATCGACGCCGCCGTGGCGTATCTGTTCGCCAATGCTGCTCCCCACGAGCCCGCGGTGAAGAGCCCGCCTCGCGGGGACGCCAAGCGAGGCGAGCCGATCGTGAAGTCGGTCGGTTGCCTCGGCTGCCACGCCGTGGACGAGAAAACGCGCGTCGAGGCAGGCCCGAACCGCACCTTCGGCCAACCGCTGCAGAACATCGGCAACAAGACCACCTACGAGTGGATCTACAACTGGGTCCGCGATCCGAAGCATTACAGCCCGGCCACCTACATGCCAGACCTGCGGCTCACCGATGCGCAAGTGGCCGACGTGGCGACGTATCTGTCGGGGCTGAAAGGCGGCGGCGGCGATGCGGCCAAAGCGACACCAGACCAGACTGCGGTCGACGCGACCTTGATGAGCTACTACTACCCGAACTTGATGCCGTTCGAGGACGCCAAGGCCGCTGTCTCGAAGCTCGACGCGAAGGCCAAGCAGGTCGAACTGGGACGGCTCGTGATCAACCGGTACGGCTGCTACAGCTGCCACGAGATCAAGGGCTTCGAGACGACGCGGCCCATTGGCACCGAGCTCTCCGAGGAGGGCAGCAAGCTCGTCTCGCGCCTCGACTTCGCGTTTGTCGAGGGGATTCCGCACACCTCGAAGATCGAATGGTTCAGGACCAAGCTGCACGATCCGCGCATCTTCGATCAGGGGCGTGTGCTGCAGCCGCTCGACAAGCTGCGCATGCCGAACTTCGATTTCGCCGACGAAGAGATCAGCCGCCTGCTGACGGCCATCATGAGCTTCCAGCGCGAGATTCAGCCGGCGCAGGCGATGCCGGTCAAGACCGCGCGCTACGACTATCTGGTGCAGGGCCGGACGCTCGTCCACCGGCGCAACTGCGTCGGGTGCCACATCATCGAAGGCGATGGCGGCGATTTCCTCAAGCTCGTCTCGGACCCGTCGCTCGGACCGCCGATGCTGACGCCGGAAGGCGCGCGCGTCAAGCCCGACTGGCTGTACGCGTTTCTCCGCGGGCCGATCACCATCCGTCCGTGGCTCGAGGTGCGCATGCCGACCTTCGGCCTCGACGACGCGGGCTGGAACGGCGTGATCCGATACTTCGGCGCGATCTCGAACACCATCGGTCCGTTCCAGACGCATGAGGTCGTCAGCGCGTCGGTCGGGGCGGACGCGGGCAGCAAAGCGCTGTTCGATCTGCTGAAGTGTCAGCAGTGCCACGTGCTGGGCGCGATTCCCAAGGACCAGCCGACATCGAACCTCGCGCCCGACCTGCGCATGTCCGCCGAACGGCTGCAGCCGGATTGGATCCTGCAGTGGCTGCGAGTGCCCGCAACCATACTCCCGGGCACGCGCATGCCGGCCTTCTGGCCCGACTACCCGAAGTCGTACTATACCGAGATGGGCGGCAGCGCCGAGGCGCAGGTTCGCGCCATCCGCGACTATCTGCTCACGCTTCGAGGCGGGCCGAGTCCCATGCAGGGCGCCGCGCGATCCGCCACGACGAACAACAACTGACACTCGGCCGCCAGGTCGGGTAAGCCGGGTAGGTCGGGTAAGCCACGTAGCTCTGGTAGATGAGGCAGGGCGGGTCGGGTCGGCAGATCGAGTTTGCTTTTCGTCTGAATCACAGCGCTCGCGCTCGGGGACCGACGTGCACGAGACGCTCGCTCCAGCCTCGTGGGGTGAGCCAGGCAACGTAGAGCGCCGGCAGCTTCCAGCGGCTCCCGCTCGGCACGACGCTGATGCGACGGCGCCGATCCGAGAGGCGCGTCTCCATCCGCAGCCGCTCGATCCGATCGTGCGGCAGGCCACGCTCAACCAGGAAGCGCATGAAGGCCAATGCGTCCATCGGATGGCGCAGGTGGCCCGTGGGCCAGTGGTCAGAGGCGTACTCTTCGAAGAGCCCCGTCCCCGCGGGGGCCAGCAGCTTCCAGGTTCGCGGCATGATCCGCGTGGCTTCGCTGCGGCGCTTGTCGAGGAGCGTCTGTGCCTGAGCCTCCAACCCCGCCGCGTCGACCGCGCAGAGGATGGCGGCATCGCGCGTCGTCAGTTCCAACTCGCGAGCGACCTCACCTCGATCGGCGTTGAAGCGCAGACGCAGTGTGCGGTCGCTCAGCAGACGAGCCAGTGCCGACGTCAGCTCAACTCCAGCCAAGGGATCTCCCGACGCGAGACAGCTCGCCGAGCAACTCCACCGGGCCCGGAATGTCCAGGTCGCGTTCCAGGATGACGGCTTCGACCTCGTGCCGCATGGCGATGGCAGCCATTAGATCGAGCAACTCGGTCTGAATTGCCACGCGATGATCGTCCACCAACCGTCCGCCCTGCTCCCCGTAGCCCACGACATGAATCTGCCTGACGACCCCCGGCTGCAGCTCGGACAGCCATCCCCGCGCGTCGAACCCATGGTTATGCGCGTTGATGAACAGATTGGTCACGTCCATCAGCAGGCCGACGTGCGGCGCCGAGCACAGCGCGTTCAGGAATTCCGGCTCGCTCATGGTGCCCGCGATCTCGAGCTGCGACGTGATGTTCTCCAGACAGACCGGGAGGCCGGTCGCCTCGTGTACCTCCAAGGCATGCTCGGTCAGCAGCTGTAGGCTGTCGCGCGTGGGAGCAAGAGGATTGAGATGCCCCAGATCGATGCCTCCCGCGCGCGTGAAGGCGACATGCTCTGTCGCCCAGCGTGCCTGGGCCAGCCGTGCGACGCGTGAGTAGCCGGTGAATGTAGCCGAGTCAAGCGGGCCTGGTGTGCCCAGCGAGAGGCCGAGGCCATGGACAGAACAGGGATAGCGCTCGCCGATCGCCGAGATCGCGGCGTCCGGCGCATCGAAGAAGTGTTCCGCGGTGAGTTCGAGGCATTCCACCTCGGGTACCCCGCCCGCCAGCCAGCGCGCCAGACTCGGCCGGTGGCCGAGGCCGATCAGTCCCCGCCGCATCCGCCGCACCCTCCTCCACCACACCCGCCTCCACCGCAGCCACCACCGCCACTGCTGCAACTGCCGCTTGCGCTGCCGCAGCCGCCCGTCCACAAACGGGCGCGGCCGTCTCGACGAAGTGACCGTCTCCAGGTGGCACCGCCGTGGTCGCTCGGGTAGTCCGCACGCAGGAAAAAGCTCGCGCAGCCAAGCGCGGCCATGATCGTGAGAAAGGTCCACCGCTGCATGCCGCGTTGCACGCCCCAGAAGTAGCGGGAGAAGGCCAGCCCGGCAAGCACGGCCGCAGCGACGCCGGAGACCGCGAAGCTGTCGCGCCAGACGTGTCGCAGAGTCACGTGGGCCGCCATCAACAGTGCCCAGATCAGTGCGAAGACCCCGAGGTAAGCAGGGCCGCTCAGACCGGGACCGATGACACTGAGCGGGGCATAGAGCGCAACTCCGCCGCCGATGACCAACCATATGTCCGCTGCGCGGAGCGGGACGTGACGCCGACCTTCTGCGTCGGTCATACCGGCCAGCGCCTCTCGGCCCAAACGAGCGCGCCCATCACGAGCGCGAAAAGACGCGCGTGGGTGGCGCTCACCCGGGCCGCGCTAAGCGGCTGGGGTTTCTGTTTGAGCTGCGCCAGCTCGCGCAGCACGCCGGCTTCCACGCCAAACACTGACGCGTAGAGCGCCGCCTGGGCCTCACGGCCGCGGGGAATCGTCTGGTCCTCCAATTCGAGCGCGGTGTTACAGGCGCTATGGAGCGCAGGGACGAAACCCAGCGCGAATCGTGTGTACGAGGGCGGGTCGCCGCCGCGCCTGATGAAGTTGTAGACGAGCCGCAGCCGCACGTTGCGCAGCGCCTGCTCTGCCGCGAAGCGCTCCAGCGCCGGGAAGCGCGGCACATCCGCCAGTAGGTCGGGGCCGTATACAGTACGCCCGGTGCGTCGGATCGCTGCGAACTTTGCAGGGAAGGCGCGCGCGGTACGCAGCAAACCGGGTCGGCCGATGGCGAAGGCGTCAACCTCCGGACGACTGCGCAATACGCCGGCGAGAGCCTCATGTGTCGTCGGGCCCGACTCGTCGAGAACGATCAGTACGTTAAGGTCGGACACACTCGGCACGAAGTCGCCCCGCGCCGCGCTTCCGTAGAGGACGACGCTGCAGAGGTTGTGATCCAACGCGGCACGGAGTGCCGCGACGGTGTCGTCGAGCGTCCTCTGCCAGGCTGCGACACCATTCGCGCTTGTGGAACCTGGCGATCCGGTTGAAGCCATGCGGGGATTCTACGCGTCGCGGGGCGTCAGCGCGAGTTGCGCGTTCCGAGGCCTCCTCGTCATGGCCGACGCCGACCCGATATGATTGGGGCCGAATACCTCGGCCCCGCCGCGGGCGCGGGCCCCGGGTCCACCAATAAGCCGAAACTGCGATTGTCTCTCGGCACCTTCGTTCCGCCCGGCTCGATGAACACGCCGACGGTGACGGGCATGTCTTTCTTTGCGATCAGATTGTCGAAGACGGTTGGCGCCCAGGTTCTCGGACGGTTGCCGTCCTGAAAGACCATGACGGCCGCGGGATTCTCCGCGCGATATTGTGCCGGCACGTAAATCCACCAATCACGCTTCGTCCCGTTGAAAATCTTGCTCTCCCACGGCGGCATCTGTTTGACGATCCCCTTCGGCACGCCGGGATGCTCGCGGCTGTCGGGATGCGTTTCCCATACTTCGAGTTGAGATCCGCCGAAGCGGCGATTGCCGGCCTCGTAGTGCCACGTGTAAGCCGTTCCATGCGAAAGCGTTCTGACGAGCGCATAGACCCCGGTGGTGCCCACCTGCATCAGCTGGCGTTGTCGGTGTCGCGAGCGACCCTGGGCGCGGCCGCGCGGGTGGCAGCGGCTCGGCGAGCTCCAGCGCCCAAGCGACGCTCAATTCGTCTATCTTTGGCGCGGCGCCTCGCAATAGCGCGTCCCGGCCTCCGAAGGCGCTTCCGATACGCTCGGCCAGACGTTCAGCCTCGGCGCCTTGGGATTTGGCCGCCAGCGCGGCTTCCAGCGTTTTCGGATCGAGGGCTGGGTCAGCGGCAGGGCGTTGTTGAGCCGCGCCTACGACACCGCACAGCAGAATTCCTACAAGGACGGCCGGCGAGAATTTCATGGTCTAGCTCCTGTGAGGTAATGCCCCTGTCGAACAAGCACCGCCAGAACTCCAGGACGCGCGAAATCACTTTCCACCCCGGTTGCCTCCGACAGTTTTCGCCCGACCCGCGCTACCTGCCGACTGCGACCAGACGCGTGCGCGTTCTGAAGATGATCCCTTCGGAGATCGCTGGCGTCGCCATGGCCGTCTCGCCCATGACGTTCTCCGCAAGCTGCTCGAACATCGGTCCGGCCTTGATGACGAAGACCGATCCGTCTTCGCTCGAGTAGTAGAGCTTCCCATCGCCGCCCACAGCCGAAGCCGAGAAGCTGGTGCGGCCCTCGCCGAGACGCTGCTGATACAGGCGCTTGCCTGTCGCCGCTTCATACACACTCAGGACGCCGTTGTCTCGACAGACGTAGAGATGACCGCCGTAGACGACCGGCGTTTGCATGTAGGCGCCTTCTCGTTGCTGACTCCAGGCGACGTGGGCGCTGGTCTGGATGCCCTCGGCGAGGCTGATGTCGCCCGTGGCGCTCGTCCGCACCGCGAAGATGGGTGCGGCCGGGCGAGAACGAGGCGTCATTGTATGGCTGCGGCTCACCCGTCTGGCGCTCAGCCACGGCGCTTCACTCTCGCAGGCGCCGTCGGCTGCAGCGCCGGGCTAGACCGCGTGGCTTGAACTGCGTCATAGAGCGTTTCCGGCGCAACGTCCGCGCCGTTCGGCCAAACCACCGTGCCGCCATCGATGAAGAATTGCTGGAAGTAGGTCCGATCCTTCAGCGGTTCGAAGACCGGCCCCTCGAGCCACGCTTGAAAGTCGACGGTGCCTTGCAGATTGTCGTGAAACGTCACGTGGATTCGGAAGTCACCTTCGTACGTGGCGCGAATCACCGAAGGAACGATGTCCATGTTGGAATCCTCACTCCAGGGGCGCAATGCGGCTGAGCGGCTGGCCCGCCTTCATGCGTTCCCAATTGGCCTGTAGTCAGCCCGATGCAACACCGCCCATTCTCGAATCAATCGTAGCGCCGTCCTGGATTGAATATTGCCGACCGTCATTTCTCCAGCAAACTCGAACTTTCCCTGCTGGCCTTGATGTTCCGCGTGAAAGTGCCCCGGCTCGTGTTCCCGATAGTGCATCCGGATCACGATGCCGAAGAAGATCGAAATGACAGGCATGAATCGAGCATAGCATCGTCAACCGATCCTGTCGGCCCAACGCTGCGGTTCAGCGGCGGCGCGCAGCGCTGTCCGCTGCAACCGGTTGATGCTCATTCAGCCCTCCCCTGCCCCTACTGACAACCAGTAGGCTGACGCAGGGAAAATGCGCGACACGCGCAGGAGGAGAGCCGAATGAGATTCTACAACCGTCAGCATCGTCACTATTGCGGAATCGATCTCCACGTGAAGACCATGTACGTGTGCATGCTCGACGCGAACGGCCAGGTGCTCGTGCACCGGAACGTGAACTCGACTCCCGAGGCGTTCCTCGCGACGATCGCTCCGTACCGTGACGATCTCGTCGTCGCGGCGGAGTGTATGTTCACATGGTACTGGCTCGCGGATTTGTGCGCCGCCGAAGGCATCGCCTTCGTCCTCGGCCACGCACTCGCGATGAAGGCGATTCACGGCGGCAAGGCGAAGAACGATAAGATCGACTCGCACAAGATCGCAAGCCTGCTGCGCGGCGGCCTGCTGCCGCAGGCCTACGTGTACCCAGCGGGCATGCGGTCGACCCGGGATCTCCTTCGGCGCCGGCTGCAGATCGTGCGCAAGCGCGGTCAGCTCCTGGCGCACATTCAGAATACGCGGGCCCAATACAACCTGCCCGCCTTCGAGCGGCGCCTCGCGTATCCCGCCAATCGCGAGGGCGTGGCCGATCGGTTCTCAGATCCCAGCGTCCGCAAGAGTATTGATGTTGACGTGACGCTCGTGGACACCTACGACGGCCTGATCAATGACCTCGAACTCACGATCGTGCGGGAGGCGAAGCGCCACGATGCCGATGCGTTCCACATTCAACTTCATCGTTTTATTGCCCGGATGGCCGCCGCCCGTTTCTCCTGCGCCTCCGCTTCCTTTTCCCGGCCAGTTCTTCTGTAGACCACAGCCATAATCTCAAGGCTCGTGGCCACATCGGGATGATCCGGGCCAAGGGCCTTCTCATTGATCGCCAGCGAGCGCTTGTAGAGCCGGTGCGCCTCCGCTCGTGCTCGGGCACCACCCGCCACTCGCCGGCATTATTGCCGCCCTTCGGTCCGCGGGCAAGTCCTTCTGCCCGTGCGATTCACCTGAATTCGCCAGCGTCCGGACCCGGGAATTGGTCCTGGCGCCAATTGCCGGGAAATCCGGGGATGGGCGGAAGGCGCCATTCCCAGGATTCGCGTCAACGTGGGTGGCACACGCGTAACCGGGGTTGACACCGAACGGGGGTGCTCCGTGTCGCTGCATCCGTAACGTGTTGCGGGAACGAGGGACGCGTGAGGATTGTGGGGGCATGCACCTTGCGCCTCATGCGCCGAGGTGACGCGTGCGTGAGCTCGAGTCTTCATTGCAGGAGTTCGGCGAGTTCTCGACCCGATATAATCAAGGCAGAATGTGCCGGTCCCGCCGGGGACGCATGCCCCGGTTCCACCCATAACGCCTTGTCCTCCACTTCAACCAAGCCGCCGGCTGGCACCCGCGACTTTCTGCCCGACGAAGTCCGCCGGCGCGAGCACGTCATTCGCATCGTGCGCCAGGTCTACGAGCGCTACGGGTTCGAGCCGCTCGAGACGCCCGCGTTCGAGAACATCGAGACGCTCCTCGGCAAGTACGGCGAGGAGGGCAACAGGCTCATTTTCAAGATCCTGAAGCGGGGCGAGCACGAAACGAGCGGCGAAGCCGACCTCGCGCTGCGCTACGACCTCACGGTGCCGCTCGCGCGCGTGGTCGCGCAATACCAGAACGAGCTGCCGAGGTTCTGGAAGCGGTACCAGATTCAGCCCGTGTGGCGCGCCGACCGCCCGGCGCGCGGGCGGTTCCGCGAGTTCTATCAGTGCGATATCGACGCCATCGGATCGACATCGCCGGCGGTGGAAGCCGACGTGATCGGCGCGGTGTGCGACGTGCTGGGTCAGCTCGGTTTCGAGGGCTTCTCGCTCCGCCTGAACCATCGGCTCGTGCTCTCGGGTCTGCTCGATGCGGCCGGCGTGCCGCCGCCACAGCATAGCGAGGCGCTGGTGGCGCTCGACAAGCTGGACAAGATTAGCGCCGGCGGCGTGCGGGCCGAGTTCGTGACGCGGGGCATCGACGGAGCGGCCGCCGAACGCTGCCTGGCCTCGTTCGAAGTCGGCCAGGCGGAGCGTCCGGACGACACGCTGCGCCGCCTCCGGAGCGCGCTGGGCGAGCAGGACGCAGCCGTGGGCAACCTTCAGTCGATCGTGACGCTCGCCGCACACACGGCCGCGGCCGGTCGAATCCGGATCGATCCGAGCCTCGCGCGGGGCCTGTCATACTACACAGGCGCGATCATGGAGATTGCCGTGCCCGACCTCGCCGGCAGCCTCGGCGGCGGCGGACGGTACGACAACCTGGTGGGCATGTTCCTCGGCCGGGACGTGCCGGCCTGCGGCTTCTCGCTCGGTCTCGAGCGCATCATCGTGGTCATGACCGAGCGAGGCATGTTCCCGGCGAAGGTCGGCGGTGCGGCCGTCGACGTCATGGTCACCATGTGGAACGAGGACTCGCGCGCCGAAGGCCTCGCGCTCGCCGCCGAGCTCCGGCGCGACGGTCTGCGCGTGGATCTCTATCCGGAAGCCGACAAGCTGGGTAAACAGCTCAAGTACGCGGCGGGCCGGAGCACGCCGTTTGTCGCCATCCTCGGGGACGATGAGCGCGCGAAGGGGATGGTGTCCATCAAGGACATGCGGAGCGGCGATCAACACACCGTGGCCCGCGGCGAGGCCGCCGAGCACATCCGATCGAGGCGTCAATAGTGGCAGACCTGACAGGAACCTATCGAACCCATACGTGCGCCGTGCTCCGGCCCGAGCACGTCGGCCAGTCGGTGCGGCTGGCCGGTTGGGTCAACCGCAAACGCGATCACGGGCAGCTGCTCTTCATCGACCTGCGCGATCACTACGGCGTCACGCAGTGCGTGTTCACGCCGGATTCGAGCGCGTTCAGCATCGCCGAATCGACCCGGCTCGAGAGCGTGATTGCGATATCGGGCCGCGTCATCGCGCGCACCCAGGAGAATGTCAACCCCACACTGCCGACCGGACTAGTCGAGGTCGTCGTCGACCACATCGAGGTCTTGTCGGCGGCCGAAACGCTGCCGTTCCAGGTGTCGGGCTCGCAGGACATTCCCGAAGAGCAGCGGCTTCGCTATCGATTCCTGGATCTGCGCCGCGAGAAGATTCACGGCAACGTGGTGCTTCGCTCGAAGGTGATCTCGAGCATCCGGCGCCGCATGCACGACCAGGGCTTTCTCGAGTTCCAGACACCGATCCTGACGTCGAGCTCCCCAGAGGGCGCTCGAGACTACCTCGTGCCGAGCCGCATTCATCCCGGCAAGTTTTACGCGCTGCCCCAGGCGCCGCAGCAGTTCAAGCAGTTGTTGATGGTGGCCGGCTTCGATCGGTACTTCCAGATCGCCCCCTGCTTCCGCGACGAGGATGCCCGAGCGGATCGCTCGCCCGGGGAGTTCTATCAGCTCGACGTCGAGCTGTCGTTCGTCACGCAGGACGAAGTGTTTGCGGCCATCGAGCCCGTGCTGGCGGGCGTCTTCGGGGAGTTCTCGGACTGGACGGTCACTTCGCCGCCGTTTCCTCGCATTGCCTACGACGATGCCATGGCGATGTACGGGAGCGACAAGCCGGACCTGCGGAATCCTCTCAGGGCCGCGGATGTGACGGAGGCCTTCCGTGGGTCGGAGTTCGCGGTGTTTGCCAGAGCGATCGAGGACGGCGCCGTGGTCCGGGCGATTCGCGCGCCGGGTGCCGCCGACCGGTCGCGAAGCTTCTTCGACAAGACCGTCGGACTCGCGGAATCGTTCGGCTTGGGCGGGCTGGCTTACATCGTTGCGGCAGACACGCCCAAAGGACCGCTGGCCAAGTATCTGCCCGACGATCGGCGCGCGCGCGTGTTTCAGGCCGCTCGGGTCGAGAAGGGCGACGCCGTGTTCTTCGCGTCGGGCACGCCCAAAGGCCTCGCGCGGGCCGTTGACGGCCTGAGGAATCACGTGGCCCGCGAGCTCGGGCTGATCGAAACCAACGCGTACCGCTTCTGCTGGGTCACCGACTTTCCGTTCTACGAGCTCGACCCCGATTCGGGTCAGATTGCGTTCAGCCACAATCCGTTCTCGATGCCGCAAGGCGGGCTCGATGCGCTGAACACCAAAGATCCGTTGTCGCTCAAGGCGTTTCAGTACGATATCGTCTGCAACGGCGTGGAGCTGTCGAGCGGCGCGATCAGAAATCATCGGCCCGACATCATGCTGCGCGCCTTCGAGATTGCGGGCTACGGGCCCGAGGAGGTCGAGAGGCGATTTGGTGGGATGCTGAACGCGTTCCGATACGGTGCCCCGCCGCACGGCGGCCTGGCGCCGGGCATCGATCGCATCGTGATGCTGCTCGCCCAGGAGCCCAACTTGCGCGAAGTGATAGCCTTCCCGATGACGCAGAACGCCGAAGACCTGCTGATGAACGCGCCGTCGACGGTGTCCGACATGCAGCTGCGGGAGCTCCATATCCGGCCGGTCGAGCCGCGAAAGAGGTGACAGCTGTCACTGTGATATAATGGGTGTGTTAAGTAGTTGTAATTAAAGGAGATACAGGCAATCAAACGCATTACGGTCACCGGAGACGGCATTGAGACGCTCTTCGGGTCCTACGACGAGAACCTCAAACACCTCGAATCGCGTTTCAACGTCCGAATCCGTACGCAGGGCCACGACCTGCTGGTGGAGGGTGACGATCCGGGGCCACAGAAGGTGGACCGGGTGGTCGGACAACTGTCGGCGCTGATGAAAGAGGGCTACAAGCTGTCGAACGGCGACGTGAAGACCGCCTCGGACCTGGTCGCGCAGGACGAGTTGGTCGATTTACGCGAGCACTTCCTGAAAGGCAGCGTGACGCCGGCCGGTAAGCGTCGGGTGGCGCCCAAGACCTTGAATCAGCGTCGTTACCTCGAGGCGATCGACGGCACCGACATCGTCTTCGGCATCGGCCCGGCCGGCACGGGGAAGACGTACCTGGCAATGGCACAAGCCGTGTCGTTTTTGGTGGCGAAGAAGGTCAGTCGCATCATACTGGCGCGGCCGGCCGTCGAGGCGGGCGAGAAGCTCGGGTTCCTGCCCGGCGACCTCCAGGAAAAGGTGAACCCGTACTTACGGCCGCTCTACGACGCGTTGTACGACATGCTCGACGTCGAGCGGGTAGGGCGGTACCTCGAGCGTGGCACGATCGAGATCGCGCCGATTGCCTTCATGCGCGGCCGGACGCTGAACGATTCGTTTGTCATTCTCGATGAAGCGCAGAACACGACGTCCGAGCAGATGAAGATGTTCCTCACGCGGCTCGGCTTCGGCTCGAAGGCGGTGATCACGGGCGACGTGACGCAAATCGATCTGCCGCACGGCAAGACCTCCGGGCTGGTCGAGGCGATGAAGGTCGTCAGCCGCATCGAGGGCATCTCGTTCGTGTACTTCGACGAACGCGATGTGGTCCGCCACAAGCTGATCCAGCAGATCGTCAAAGCGTACGAGGTGTTCACCAACAACGGTTCACATGCCTCCTGAAGGCCAACGCGGCCGGATGCTTCGCGTGCACGTCGCCGACGGCGGCGGCCGGGCGCTGTCTGCGGGCGGCCTGGCGGGCTGGCTCGCGCGCGTGGCGCCCGCTCGCGCGCGCGGCGAGGTGGGCGTCGCGCTCGTCGGCGACGCGCGTGTCCGCGCGCTCAACAAGCGCTACCGCCGGCGCGACTACGCGACCGACGTGCTGTCGTTCCCGATGGCGGGTCCAAAGGACCCGCCCTACACATTGCCAGCTCGAATCCCGAGCCCCGAGCCCCCGCCTTCGCTCGGACCTGCGTCTCGCGAGCTACGGCGTGGCACGCCGAAGCGGCGGAGCCGCGTAGGCGGCGAGCCTCGAATCCCCAGCCTCCAGCCTCCAGCCTCCAGTCCCTACTTGGGAGACATCGTCATCGCGCTCGGCGTGGCGCGGCGTCAGGCGCGTGCCGCGGGGCACTCCGAGCTGACCGAGCTTCGCGTGCTGGCCTTGCACGGGCTGCTGCACCTGTTGGGCTACGATCACGAGCGGGATGCAGGGACCATGGCGCGCGTCGAGCGCTCGCTCCGGCGGAAGGGCGGCCTGCGCGAGAGCCTGCTCGAGCGATGATTCCGCTTTTCTTGTTTCTCCTGGCGTGCGTGGGCGTTTACCTGGGCGCGATCGAGATGGCGTTCAGCGGGCTCATGCGCTTGTCGCTCCGCCTGAGCGCTGAGCGGAGCGACCGGCCAGACACGTTTTCTGCGTACCTCGACGATCCGATCCTGCTCTTTGCGCCCGTGCGGCTGCTCCTCGGCTTCACGACCGGGGCCGCCACGGTGCTTCTGGCGAGCTTGATTGGCGTGGACGCGTCGCACACCATCACGCTCGTGGCGTTGAGCGTGCTGGGATTCGTCGTGGTTTTCGAGATGCTGCTGCCGCTCTTGATCGTCGGACGAGATCCTGAGCGGGCCCTCGAACTGCTGCTGCCGAGCTTCAGCCCGCTGGCCCGGGCCGTGGGCCCCGTCGTCACGTGGACCGCACGGGCGCTGGTGCCGAGGCGGGTCGTGTCGGGCACTGACACACCCGCCGACGCGGTCGAGGACGCCGGCAAGACATTTCGAGCACCCGATGAGCCCGAGGGCGCCATCGAAGGCGAGGAGCGGCGCCTTCTGCAGAGCATCGTGGATTTTGGCGGCACGCTCGTCCGCGAAGTGATGACTCCGCGGCCCGACATCGTCGGCATTCGCGACAGCGCCACGGTCGCCGACTTGCGCGCGCTCTTTCGCGAGCAGGAGTATTCGAGATTTCCGGTGTTCAGGGAGAGCGTCGACAACATCGCGGGCTTCGTGTTCGTCAAAGACCTGGTGGCGCTCAGTGCCGCCGACGACGCGCGCCCGATCGCGCAGTTTCTACGGCCGGCCGTGGTCGTGCCCGAGAGCAAGCGCGTGCCCGAGCTCCTGAAGCAATTCCAGCGCCAGCAGGCGCAGATCGCGGTCGTGGTCGACGAATACGGCGGCACGGCGGGCCTCGTGACCATCGAAGACATGCTCGAGGAAATCGTCGGAGAGATTCGCGACGAATACGACGTGGAATCGGAGCCGATCGTCGACGAGGGCGCCGGGCGGTTCGTGTTCAACGGCAAGGTGGACATCGATGAAGTGAAGGAGCGGCTGAACGTGCACATCGAGCGCGAGGGGTTCGAGACCGTCGGCGGCTTCCTGCTCGCGCATGTGGGCCGCGTGCCGGCCGTGGGCGAGCACGTCGACATCGGCGAGCTCCACGTGGAGGTGCTCGAAGTGGAGCGGCGCCGCATTCACAAGGTTCGTCTGACGCGCCTCCAGCCGGCGGAAGTCGACCACCAGGAGACGACGTGAATTCCGAATCCCGAGTCCCGAATCCCAAGTCCCGAATCCCGAATCCCGAATCCCAAGTCCCGAATCCCAAGTCCCCCGCCTCCGCTCGCGTTCTCGTCGGGCGAGCGACGGCGTGGCACGCCGAAGCGGCGGAGCCGCGTAGGCGGCGAGCCCCGATCGTCTGCGAGGTGAGCGGGATGGCTTCAGGGACGCCTGGCCTCCGATGAAATACGGGTGCGTGTCCCTCGTTGG
>Ga0156018_1016_pt2 | contig 45884 bp, 44 predicted proteins | sample RifCSPlowO2_02_FD_107672 | JGI IMG/M metagenome (GOLD analysis project Ga0156018, IMG submission 107672) | Acidobacteria bacterium RIFCSPLOWO2_02_FULL_65_29 | reverse complement strand
ATTTCTCGCGAAATGTACAAGAGAATTCTTAGCTCAGCGAATTTCCGAAAGGCATTGACCTTAGCCCGTGGATCTCTTCGCGGAGATTCATTCAGTCGTGCGTCGCACCGAACACTGCTCAATGCTCCCTAGCCCCTAGCCCTAGCCCCTAGCCTCTAGTACGATGGCAGATTCCCATGCCTTCGCTCTACGACCGCTTCACGCTCGTGTCCGACTTCGCGCTCGCCGGTGACCAGGCGCGCGCGATTGACGAGCTCACCGAGGGCCTGGAGCGCGGCGACCGCCATCAGGTGCTGCTCGGCGTCACCGGCTCGGGAAAAACCTTCACCATGGCCCAGACCATCGCGCGCGTGAACCGCCCGACGCTGGTGATGGTGCACAACAAGACGCTGGCCGCGCAGCTCTGCCAGGAGTTCCGGCGCTTTTTTCCTGAAAACGCGGTCGAATATTTCGTCAGCTACTACGACTACTACCAGCCCGAGGCCTACGTGCCGGCAACCGACTCGTACATCGAGAAGGAAGCCACGATCAACGAGGAGATCGACCGGATGCGGCTCTCGGCCACGCGGTCGTTGTTCGAGCGGCGGGACGTCATCATCGTGGCCAGCGTGTCGTGCATCTACGGCCTCGGCTCGCCCGAGGCGTACTACGGGATGCTGCTGCCGCTCGAGCGCGGGCAGCGGATCGGCCGCGAACAGATACTGCGGAAGCTCGTCGAGATTCAGTACGAACGCAACGACCAGGATTTCGGGCGCGGCACCTTCCGGGTGCGCGGCGACATCATCGAGGTGTATCCGTCGTACGAGGAGCAGGGGCTGCGCATCGAGCTCTTCGGCGACGAAGTGGACCAGTTGGTGTCGTTCGACGCCCTCACGGGCAAGACGATTCGCCGCCACGACAAGGTGGCGGTCTACCCAAAAACACATTTCGTGGCGCCCCGCGAGCGGACCAAGAGCGCCGTCGAAGCGATCAAGGAAGAACTGGGCTCGCATCGATCGAAGCTCGAGTCGGAGGGCAAGCTCCTCGAGGCGCAGCGCCTGCACCAGCGGACGATGTTCGATCTCGAGATGATCCGCGAGATCGGCTACTGCCACGGCATCGAGAACTACGCGCGGCACCTCACGGGCCGGCAGCCGGGCGAGCCGCCGCCGACGCTCCTCGACTACCTGCCGAATGACTCGCTCCTCATCGTCGACGAGAGCCACCAGACGGTGCCGCAGGTGCGCGGGATGTACCACGGCGATCGCTCGCGCAAGGAGGTGCTGGTGGCGTACGGCTTCCGCCTGCCGTCGGCGCTCGACAACCGGCCACTCAACTTCGAGGAATGGGAGGCCCGCATCGGGCAGGTCGTGTTCGTGTCGGCCACCCCCGGGCCGTACGAGCTCTCGAAGTCGCAGGGCGTGGTCGTCGAGCAGATCATCCGGCCGACCGGCCTCACCGATCCGCCGATCGCCGTCCGGCCCGTCAAGGGCCAGGTCGACGATCTGCTGCAGGAGATCCGCGCGCGCGTCGCGCGCCGAGAGCGCGTGCTGGTCACGACGCTGACCAAACGCATGGCCGAGGACTTGACCGGCTATTACCAGGAGCTCGGCGTCAAGGTGCGGTACCTGCATTCAGACATCGAGACGCTCGAGCGCATCGAGATCCTGCGCGATCTCCGGCTGGGACAGTTTGACGTGCTGGTCGGCATCAACCTGCTGCGCGAGGGGCTGGATCTGCCCGAAGTCTCGCTCGTCGCGATTCTGGACGCCGACAAGGAAGGATTCCTCCGGTCGGCCGGTTCCCTCATCCAGACGTCCGGGCGGGCGGCGCGCAATGTCAACGGGGCTGTCATCATGTACGCTGATACGATGACCGATTCGATGCGGCACGCCATCGCCGAGACCGACCGCCGGCGCGTCCTGCAGCAGGTGTATAACAAGGACCACGGCATCACGCCCCAGTCCATCGTGAAAGCGATCGACGAGGTGATGTCGAGCGTTTACGAGCGCGACTATTCGGCGCCCTCGGTCGCGCGTGAAGGCGGCGAGAGGTTCTTCCGCACGCAGGCCGAACTGGACGCCTACGTGCTCGAGCTCCAGGCTGGCATGAAGGCCGCCGCCGCCAATCTCGACTTCGAAAAGGCCGCGTCGCTTCGCGACGAGATCAAGCGCCTGCGCACGCCTGAAGTCGGTTTACCGTGGCCGGCGCGGAGGGCCTAGGAAAGGCGTGCTGGCCTTCATCGTGAACTGGCTGAAGAAGGCCGCGCTCGAGGTACAGGAGTACATGCGCCTGATCGGCGCGACGATGCGTGGCGTCGTCACGCCGCCGATCTACCGGCACGACATCGTCGAGCAGTTCGATCAGATCGGCATCGGCTCGCTGACGGTCGTGCTGCTCACGGGATTCTTCACCGGCGCGGCGCTGGCGTCGCAGACCGGCATCACGCTCGATCAGTTCGGCGCCCGCCCCGTCGTGGGCCGGCTGGTGAGCGCGTCGATCGTCACCGAGCTCGGCCCGGTGCTGACCGCGCTGATGCTGACCGGGCGCATCGGCTCTGGCATCGCGGCGGAGCTCGGGTCGATGGTCGTCACCGACCAGGTCAGCGCCCTGCGAGCGCTTGGCACCGACCCGATCCGCAAGCTCGTCGTTCCGCGGGTGCTGGCCGGGCTCGTGATGGCACCCATCCTCACCATCGTCTCCGACTTCGTCGGTATCGTCGGCGGGTGGATCGTGTCGCGGTTCCAGCTGCAGGTGGCGAGCGGCCAGTACTGGTCGTCGGTCACCGACGTGCTGTTCATTCAGGACGTCCAACAAGGGCTTATCAAGCCGTTCGTGTTCGGCTTCATGATCGTGACGATTGCGTGCCACGTCGGTCTTCGGACGAAAGGGGGGACGCAGGGCGTCGGCAGAGCCACGACGATCGCCGTGGTCGCCGGGTCGGTGTCGATCATCGCGATGGACTTCTTCATCACTCAAGTGCTCGTGACGCTGCTCTACTGATGGACGAGACGGCTTCAGCCACGGCAGCGTCAATTCTCAGCGAGCCCGGCGCGCCGGTCGTGGTGTTCGATCGCGTGCAGCTGGCCTTCGACGATAAAGTCGTCCTGAAGGACGTCAGCTTCACGCTGATCAAGGGCCATACCAAGATCATTCTTGGCGCCAGCGGTGCCGGCAAATCGATTACCCTCAAGATCATCCTCGGTCTGTTGAGGGCCGACGGCGGCGTCGTCTGGGTCAATGGCGCGCGTGTCGACCAGCTCAGCGAACGGGAGCTGATGCCGGTTCGCGCGGATCTGGGCATGATCTTCCAGGAAGGCGCGCTGTTCGACTCGCTGACCGTCCGTGAGAACGTGGGCTACAAGTTGTACGAGGAGACCGACATGCCGATCGAGGACGTGGATCGCCGCGTCGAGGAAGTGCTCGGCTTCATCGGGTTGAGCGAGCACATCGACAAGATGCCGTCCGAGCTGTCCGGCGGCCAGCGGCGGCGGGTGGCGATCGCGCGCGCGATGGCGTTCAAGCCGAGGATTCTCCTGTACGATGAGGCGACGACCGGGCTCGATCCCATCACCGCGACCACGGTCGACGACGAGATCATCAAGCTGCGGGATCTGGAGGGCGTGAGCTCGATTGTCGTCACGCACCAGCTGCGCGATGCGTTCTACATCGCGACGCACATGGCCGTTCGCGACTCCGGCGGCGCGGTGCGGATTCTGCCGGCGACGCCGGAAAAAGCCGACGAGGCCGAGTTCATCATGCTCAAAGACGGTCTGATCTGCTTCGAAGGGAACGCCGAGGAGTTGCGAAGTTCGACCGATCCGTATCTCCGGCAGTTCTTAACCTGAAAGTCGACAGTCCACAGTCGACAGCTGACAGACTGCCAACTGTGAACTGTTGACTGTTGACTGTGAACTGTTGACTCTGAAGTGAGGCGCCAGTTATGCCAAGAACACGATCACTCGCCTGGTCCGAGCTGAAGCTCGGGGTGTTGACCATCGTCGCCGTCGTGATTGCGGCGACGACGATCTTCATGGTGACCGGCGGCCAGGGTTTCTTCTGGCAGCGCTACTCCCTCAAGACCCGTTTCGCAACGGTTCCGGGGCTCAAGTCGGGGTCGCCCGTGCGCCTGGCCGGCGTCGAGGTGGGAACGGTGAGCAGCGTGCTGCCCGTTGACGAGCTGGCCGAGGTGACGTTCGAGGTGAACACCCGCTGGCGCGACCGCATCACCACGCGTTCGGTCGCGCGGCTGGGCTCGGTGTCGCTCCTCGGCGAGGCGGCGGTCGACATCACGCCATCGACGAGCGGTACGCCGATTCCCGAAGGGGGCTACGTGCCGCAGGGGCGCACGGCGGCGCAGTTGTCGGACATCACCGACCAGGCAGGGCAGGGCATTCAAGAGCTGACCAGCCTGATTCAAGACGTGCGAGGAGGCCGCGGCACGGTCGGCAAGCTGATCACCGACGAACAGCTCTACGTCGAGTTGCATCGGTTCGTGACGTCGGCCGGGGACCTGACCGAAGGCCTCAAGAGCGGCCGCGGCACTCTCGGCAAGCTGCTGAACGATCCGGCGGGCGCCAACGCGCTCGAGACCTCGCTGAAGAACATCGAGTCGCTCACGCGCCAGTTGAATGCTGGCGAGGGCAGCTTGGGCAAACTGCTCAAAGACGACGCCTTTGCCAACTCGCTGTCGTCGACGACGAGCAACATCGACCAGGTGGTGGCGAGGCTCAACGAGGGCGAGGGCACGGCCGGCAAGCTGCTCAACGATCCGGCCCTCTACAACCGTCTCAACTCGCTCAGCGAACGGCTGGATCAGGTGCTGACCCGGTTGGACAACGGCGAAGGCACGGCCGGACAGTTGCTGAAAGATCGGCAGTTGTATGACAACATGAACAAGGTCCTCACGGACGCGTCGGCGCTGCTGGCCGAGATTACGAAGAACCCGAAGCGATATTTGAATGTGAAAGTCAGTATTTTTTAGAGGCTAGAGGCTAGAGGCTAGGGGCTAGGGGCTAGGGGCTCGGGACTCGGAAGCGCTGATGGCGGATGCCCGAGAAGCCGAAAAGCTGAAAGACGAGGACACGATGGCGAGAGACGAAGGATCGGGAGCCGGGAGCGTGCTGCTGGCGTTCATCATCGGCGCGGTGAGCGGAGCGGCTTTGGCGCTGTTGTACGCGCCGGCGTCGGGCGACGAGACGCGGAAGTACCTCGGCCAGAAGGCGCGTGAAGGGCGCGACCGTGCGGCCGAGGCCGTCGAGAAGGGCCGCGAGGTGGTGAAGGAAGGCCGCGAAACGCTCGCCCAGGCCGTCGAGCGAGGCAAGGAAGTCTACCAGCAGGCGCGGCGGGAGAAGGCGTGAGCGACTGGGCGACGGTCTTTCTGGGAGTGATTGCCGTCGCGATGCTGGCGACGGCCGTCATGCAGGTGGCGGTGCTGCTGGCGGCCGGTTCTCTCGTGCGGCGGATCGGCCGCTTCGTCGATGGCGTTGAACAGGACGTGAAGCCGATACTCGGCCATCTGAACTCCATCGGCCGTGACGCGTCGCGCGCGGCCTCGCTGGCGTCGGTGCAGGTCGAGCGCGTCGACCGCGTGTTCGCCACGCTGGTCGAGCGCCTCGAAGAGACGCTCGAAACCATCCAAACCGCCGTCGGAAAACCCGCCCGCGAGGCTGCGGCGCTGATCGCCGGCATTCGGGCCGCCCTGGCGATTATTCGCGACATTCGGGCTGGCCGGTCGCGGTCGCACACCGACGAAGACGACGCGCTTTTTATCTAGTAGCTCTCAGCTCCCAGAGCCTGTGAAGAAATCGCTGTAGTGTCCGCCTTTAGGCGGACCTGTCATGGTCCGGCTGAAGCCGGACGCTACAAACCTGCGATGTTCTTCACACGCTCTGAGCTTTCAGATCTCGACCAGTTCACAGTCAACAGTTGGCAGCTGACACTCGCATGCTGTCGACTGTTAACTGTCAACTGTCGACTTGGCTGATAACTCAGGGCTGATAGCTCCTCGTAGTCCTTCCTTGAATAACCATCCATGGAGTGATAGAACAGCCCCAGCAACGCCGTTGTCGGGGAGGGACCCATGAAGGTACTGGCTCGAGAAGCGCTGGTCGCGCTGTGCGTGATCGGATGGTCTGGTGGCGCGTACGCGCAGGAGCCCAAGTCGGCGGCCCTGGCCAAGGAGTTGGCGGCCGCACTCACCGCCGCCAAGCTCGACACCATCGCCACCAAGGATCCCGCGGGCGCCGACACCTTCATCGCCGTCCTTTACATCCCCGGCTTCCAGCTCCTGACGATTGGGGCCAAATACTCGGCGCCGCAGCTGCTCGACGCCCGCATTGGCAAGAAAGAGTACCGCGAGGTCTACATCGACCTGCAGAGCTCGGCGAGCCCTGGCACGAAGGTATTCGTGGAAGACCTCGGGATGGACGGCTTGCGGGCCAAGAAAGAAGACAACCAGGGGTTCGACGCGGTTGAGACGTCTGGCAAGCGCACCATGTTCGACAACGAATGGCGGAAGCAGCAGATCACCGAGCCGGAGTACATGAAGATTCACGCCGCTGCTGACGAGCGTTACAGCCAGATGCTCGCCGCGCTCCTTGCGCAACTGAAGAAGGGCTAGGCGGGTCTGAAGACCCGCACGACATTCTGCCGCGCAGACGCCTAGATCGCTCTACGCCCGCCGTGTAGTGCAGGACTTCAGTCCTGCCTGCCGCGGCGCTCATCTCCCGCGAGAAGCCACTCGAACGCCTCGCGAACGACCGGCACCTTCACTCCGTGGCCGCCGTCGTACTCGCGATACGTCACGTCATAGCCCTCAGCTTTCAGCCGCGGAACGAACTTCCGGCTGGTCCTCTCAATGGGCATCTGGTTGTCGTCGACGCCGTGCGCGATGAAGATCCGCGGCTTTCCCTGCTTCCTGAACGGCGTCATCATACCAGCCGAGAACACCATCAGGTGATTAAAGACGTCGCCGTACGCGAGGCCCATCCCAAGCGCGTAGCCCGCGCCATCGGAGTGGCCGCCGAGCGCAACGTGCGCGCGATCCACATCCAGCAAGCCGGTGACGTGCCGGTAAGCCGCGCCGAGATACCGAACGTCGGCGTCGAAGCCTGGCGCGGATTGGCCCCAGGTCAGACCGCGGGATTCAGGAGCGATCACGATGACGCCGAACTGGTCGGCGAGCGGGAAGGTGTAGCGGACGCCTTGCGCCGACCCTCCAAGGCCGTGCAGCATCATGAGGAGGGGCATCGGCACGCCGGCTCGGTACCCCTTTGGCACGTACAGCGAGCCGTCGCGGCCATCGTCTGATAGGCCGAGGCGACTTTCTCCGAAGGGGAGCTCGCTCTGCGCGCGGGCCTCGGCGTTCAGCGTCTCGTGCAGCCAGCCAACAGCGCTCGCCGCGCCCAGCGTCAGGAATGCGCGCCGCTCCATGAGCCGGCACGTTACTACGCCCGTCGCTGCCCGGCAAGAAGCTTGGCACGGGCCGCTCGCACAAGAGCGCCCTGCCGGTCCGGCGGGGTGGCTCGCTCCGAACATGCCTGGAGGGAGCACAAACGCGGCGCTGGTGGCGGTGTGCCTGGCCAGCCGCGACCCGGCCCGAGCGACAGGGCGGTCTGCGCTCGCGCGCTCAAGAACCTGCGGTCGCACCACATCTCTGAAAGCAGAGGGGCACGGCGCGGCTCGCGGCAGCGCGGCGCGTTAGTCAATATAGGCGAGCCACTCGCGTTGTCAAGCCAGCATTTCGCCACGCACGACGAGCCACGAGCGCTCGGAGAACGGCCGACCCGGCTCGACACGCTCAATAGGACAGCGCAGCGCGTGTACCATAAGAACTGATGTTCCTCAAACCCCTGCCGCGGGCGGTCACGCGGCCGCTGTCGGTGCTCATCCTCCTCGTCTGGGTTGCCGTGATGGCCGCCCTGGTCAACCGGTCGTATCTTCAGGCGTCCTCCGGCAACCTCGCCACCGATCTCGCCCGCTACGGCTCGGCCGCCGTGTGGCGCGGCGTCTATTACCGCGGCGAGAAGATCGGCTTCACCGTCAGCCAGACCGTTCCGAATGACGACGGGTTCGAGCTCGAGGAAGACGGACGACTGCAGATGTCGCTGCTTGGCGCCATCAGTCAGGCGACCCTCCACACGACGGCGCGCGTGGACAAGGACTTCGCGCTCCGCTCGTTCGAGTTCTCGCTGGACCCTGGCACCGGCCCGGTCGAGGTGAGCGGCCAGGTGAACGGGCTCCGTCTCACGCTGAGCGTCACGACGACCGCCGGGACGCACACCGAGGAGCGGCAGCTGCCCGAGCCGCCGGCCCTGTCGCAGAACCTGTCGAGACGCTTGGCCAACGGGGGCCTCGTGCCTGGCGCCAAGCACCACTGGATGGTGTTCGACCCGGCGACGCTCCGCAACGCGCCGGTGACCGTGACGGTCGGCAGACGCGAGATCGTGCGAAGCGCCGCGGCGCCGATTCCGGCGTTCCGGGTCGAGATGGAATTTTCCGGTCTGCGCACCACGTCCTGGGTGACCGACACCGGCGAAGTGATTCGCGAGGAGAGTCCGCTGGGCCTCATCACGGTTCGTGAGCCGGCGGACCGCGCCAGGGCGATGGCGGTGTCGGGCCGCGTGCAGATGGATCTGCTCGATGCCGCCGCGGTCGTGCCGGTGATGACCGCGGTGAAGGCGCGCATCGACGAGCCGCGCGACGTGCGGCGGCTGCGCGTCCGCCTGGACGGTCCCGATCTCGCCAGCTTCCTGGCGAGCGCCGATCTCGACGGCGTCGGTCAGACCGTCGTCGACGGCACGATCGACATCCGCGATGCCCAGGCCCTGCAGGCGGGTCCTTCGGATCCGCGTGCGTCGGAGTATCTGGCGCCGGAGCCCTTCATCGAGAGCGACGCGCCGGAGATTCGCGCCGAAGCCGAGCGTGCGGTCAGCGGCGTGATGGGCACCCGAGAGCGAGCGGAGCGGCTCACGCGGCACGTCAACGCGTTGCTCGACAAGAAGCCGACGGTCGGTCTGCCGTCGGCACGCGAAGTCCTGCGCACGCAGGTGGGCGACTGCAACGAGCATACGGCGCTCTACGTGGCGATGGCGCGCTCGCTGGGGATTCCTTCGCGCATTGCGGTTGGCCTGGTGCATGCCCACGGTGCGTTCTACTACCACGCCTGGCCGGAAGTGTACGTGGACGAAGGGGGCGGGCGGGGACTGTGGCTGCCGGTCGATCCGACACTGAACGAATTTCCCGCCGACGCGACGCATCTGCGGCTCGCGCGCGGCGGGCTCGACAAGCAAGCCGCGATTCTCCCCCTCATCGGACGGCTGAAGATGGAGGTGCTCGATCTGGAGCTCGCGCCGAACACCGACCAGGTCGTCGTCGGCAAGACGGAGCCGAGAACGGAATTTGGCGCGCTCGCCATTCCCATGCCGAGGCGCGAATCCTGCTGCGCGTGCCTGTCGGAGCGCCGGCCGGCGGTTCGCCGATGATCGCGATTCACGATCTCGTGAAGCACTACGGAACGTTCGCGGCCGTCGACGGCGTCAGCCTCGATGTCGCCTCTGGCGAAATCCACGGGTTTCTGGGCCCGAACGGCGCCGGCAAGACGACGACGCTCCGCATGATTGCCGGGCTGCTGAAGCCGACCGCGGGCAGAATCCTCGTCAACGGCCACGACGTCGCCACCGATCCGGAGGCGGCGAAATCCTCACTCGGCTTCATTCCAGACCGGCCGTTCATCTACGAGAAGCTCACAGCCGGCGAGTTCCTGCGTTTTCACGCGGGGCTGTACGGCATGGACGGCAACGGTGTCGGCGGCCGCGTGCGCGAGATGCTCGGCTTGTTCGAGCTCGGCAAATGGGAACACGAGCTCGTCGAGAGCTTCTCGCACGGCATGAAACAGCGGCTCGTGATGAGCGCCGCTTTCCTTCACCGCCCGCAGTCCATCGTCGTCGACGAGCCGATGGTGGGTCTGGATCCGCGCGGCGCGCGGCTCATCAAGGATGTGTTTCGCAAGATGAGCCAGCGGGGCGTCGCCATCCTGATGAGCACGCATACGCTGGAGGTCGCGCAGGAAATGTGCGACCGCATCAGCATCATCCTGAAGGGAAAGATCATCGCCAGGGGCACGGTCGACGAGCTGCGCGGCCTGGCCGGCGGGGGCGACACGCACTTGACGGAGGTGTTCTTGAAGCTGACCGGCGGCAGCGGCCTTCAGGAGATCGACGAGGTCCTATGACGACCCCGTTCCCGTATCTCCTCGTTCCGCACCTGTGGTCGGCCCGTAATCGCGCAGCCCGCCGGGAGCGCGGCGATCTGTCTCGAGGCGCGCTGTTTGGCGGCGTGGCGCTCGTCGTCGCCTACGCACTGTTCGCAGGGTCGTTCTGGCTGACCGCACAGCTGGAGGACTACGCGGAGCTCGGCGACTATCTGCTCCGGCTCGGGCTGTCGTGGCTGTTTCTCACGTTCCTGTCGTTTCTCGCGTTCAGCGGCGTGGTCACCGCGCTGTCGACGTTCTTTCTCGCCGACGACCTGCGGCTGTTGCTCGCGGCGCCCGTGGCGGCGCGGCGGCTGTTTCTCGCGCGATTCCTTCGGACCGTCGTCCAGGCGTCGTGGATGGTGGTGATCTTTCTCGTCCCGGTGCTGTTGGGCGTCGCGCGGGCGCGCTGCGTCGGCCCCTCGTTCTACCTGACGGCCGTTCTCACGATCGCGCCCTTCGCGGTCATCCCCGTGGCGGTGGGCACCGCGGTCACGCTTCTCCTGGTGAATACGTTTCCGGCGCGGCGCGCGCGCGACATTCTCATGCTGATGGGGCTGCTGTTTGCCGGCGCTCTCGTGATCGTGCTGCGGATGATTCGGCCCGAACAGCTCCTCACGGTGCAGTCGCTGCCCGAGGTCACCGATTTCTTCACGACGCTGCAGTCGCCCGTCACGCCGCTTCTGCCGTCGTTCTGGGCGGGCGAGGCGTTGTTTGCCGGCCTTCGCGGCTCCGCCGACTGGCTGCACATGGGTGCCCTGTGGACGACGGCGCTGGCGGCGGTCGTGATGGTGTCCACCGCGAGCGAGCGTTGGCACTTCGACGGGTACAGCAAGTCGCAGGAGGCGTCCAAGGCGCGGTTCACGAAGCTGACGCTTCTCGACGCGGTGGCCCGCGCGCTGCCGCTGTCCGGCGTGCGGCGGCAGCTCCTGATCAAAGACCTCAAGATCTTCCTCAGGGACGTCAGCCAGTGGTCGCAGCTTCTGCTGCTGCTCGCCCTTGTGCTGGTGTACCTGTATAACTTCCGCGTGCTCGATCTCGAGCGCATTCCGTACATGAGCGGGTTCCTCAAGAACCTCTACGCGTTCGTGAACCTTGGGATGGCCGGGTTCGTGATGGCCACGATTGCCGTGCGGTTCGTGTTTCCCGCCGTGTCGGCGGAAGGGCCGGCCTTCTGGATCATCCGGACGGCGCCAATCTCGCTGCACGATTTTCTGTGGTCGAAGTTCTGGACCGGTCTCGTGCCGGTGCTGGCGCTCACCGAGGTGCTCACGATTGTCGGCAATCAGTTTCTCGGCGTCGATCCGTTCTTGAAGGTGATCACGGCCCTCGCCATCGTGTTCATGTGTTTCGCGCTCGTCGGGCTCGCGATCGGCCTGGGCGCGCGCTATCCACGCTTTGGCGCGGACCCCAGCCAGGCGGCAGGATCGTACGGAGGCGTCACCTTCATGGTGCAGGCCGTGCTCTACGTCCTCGTCATGGTCGCGCTCGTCGGGTGGCCTTCGTCGCTCTACCTGTTTCGACAGCTCCGCCGGACGCCCCTCTCGCTCGTACAGGAATCGATGATGGTCGTGTGCCTTGTCGGCGCAGCCGTTGTGAGCCTGTCGATCTGGATCATGTCGATGCGCGCCGGGGTTCGGGCCCTCGAGCGGATGGAGGATTGAGGGCGCTTCTCAGAATGACCGCAGAGGACGCGAAGGACGCCGAGGAACAGCATACGGAAAGCCGTGGCCTCCGTGATCCTCGGTGACCTCCGTGGTGATGCTGTTGTAGAGGTATCGGCTACCGGTTGTCGAGCTCAGCGAGCCTCTTGACCGCCCTGGCCTTGAGTGCGGCCGCTTCGCGGGCGATCAAAGCTTCGCCGGCTCGCTCGATCCGCGGAACCCGGCGATCGATGGCGGCAATCAACTCTTTCAATTCGCGCACGAGCTGGGTGCGACTCGAAGACTTGGTCGTGGAGGGGTCAGGCATACCTTCAGGGCCCTGAGATGAGTTCCCGCGGAACGTAGGCGCGCACGGCGCGCCTGCGAGGGATCGGCGCGGGGCGTAGGGGTCCCCGCAAGCGACCGAGCCGGGGTGTGGGGCGGAGCCCCACGTGACTTCGTCGCGAGTATACCGCCAATATTTGGCCCAAATACGCGGAATCAGGCGTTGGTGTACAATTGAGTTTCGTCAGACCGCACTGAGCCAGCCAGCGTTTGAGTAGTGCCTCCGTTTCAACGGGTGCGCGCCGACGGGCCCACTTCGGCATCCGATCGGAGCGCACATGAGACGTAGGTCCGCCGACCAGCGGCAGCTGTCCACCCGACCCAATCCAGGCACGGCCGTCGTCGAGTTGCATACTGATAAGTTCCTGTCGCGCTGGCGGGCGCTCGAGCGCGGTCAGTTCAGGAAACTCGTCGCGTCGCCAAGTCCAGACGACCGAATTGAAATAGGGGAGAAGGCAAGATGTCACGCGGACGAATGATCGCAGTCTGGTTTGTGCTTGTGGCGGTCGTCATGGCGGGTAGCCTCGCCGCCGGGGCCGCGCCGAAACTCAGCACCTGGATGATGCTCGTGGCCATCAGCCTGTCGGCGCCCTCGGTGTTCCTCCTCATCTGGCGCGGCGCGCCGCCGGCCACGGTGGCCGAGCTTCTGCACTCGGTCGAGGCCGAACAGGTTCGCCGGTGACGGGCGACCTGGCATTCGTGATAATCACACACGCCAAGCTGTAGAGCAGGCGTGTCATTCCAAAAGGAGACTGCAGTGGCGGCAATGAACGGTACAATCAAACGGCTCGTGAGCGACAAGGGGTTCGGCTTCATCCTCGCGAGCGATGGGAACGAGTACTTCTTCCACACCTCCGCGTGCGCCGAAACCCGTTTCGATGAGCTTCGGGAGGGACAGCCGGTGACCTTCGATCGAGGACAAGGCCCGAAAGGTCCCCGAGGCGAGAACGTCAGGCTCGCGTAGGCATCAATCGCGGGTCGACGTCACCGCGGGCCGTCCGCGCGAAGGCGTCACGTCGAACGTGAAGCGAAGCGCCGGTATCTTGTTGCCTGGATGATCGTCGGCGTACGTCAACTGCGGCAGGCGGTACAACTGCTGTTGTTCGGTCGGCGGACCCTGGTAGATTCCCGGATACAGGTCGATCAGGTGCTCACCGGGCTGGCCAGCCGCCGTGAAGTTGATCACGACGTCGCCCTGGCTGTTGAACCCGCAGGCGTATCCCATGTACGCGTTGTCGTAGGTCGCCACGTAGATATTGTCGTACTCGGTCCAGCCAACGCCCTTGAGGTGAATCGAGACGGGCGTGCCCGCCGGCCCCGACGCCGGTGTGATGCCAACGATGCTCGTTTCGACGACGAAGAACGCGCGCGCGACGAGGGTATCGCCGCTTCGCAAGGCGACGCCGTGTAAGCCGCCAAGGTCCTCGGGAATCGTCAGCGGCCATTCGATTCGTCCATCGCTTCCCACCGTGACTCGTCCGATCACGTTCTCTCGAGGCGCGAATCCCTCGTCGGTCACGCGGCTGCCGACCGACGTCTCCCAGACGAGCCGCAGCTCCATTCCGGCCGCGAAGCCTTCACCACGCAGGTCGGCGCGCGTGCCCACAGGTCCTTGCCTCGGCGTCAGCGTCAGCTCGGCGCTCGCGGCCTGCACGTCGGTCTTCGGGATCGACTGGGGCTGATACGGCTCGGCAAAAGCGGCCGGTGCGTCTCCACCGGGCGTTGTCCGGAACACGAACTGAGGCCGCGGTAATTCCGCGACCGGCGACTGCTCATGATTCAAGTAGCTCTGCCCCTGCCAGCCCGTGTACAGCTTGACGAAGTGATCGCCGCCGGGACCGGCGGCGCGAAACCGCGCGACAGCCGATCCTCGTGTGCCCGCGGCCGACACCCACCCGAGCGCGTGATTGTCCCAATTGACCACCCACGTGCTTTCCATCGTTCGCCATCCGAGCCCCTTGACCGTCAGCTCGATCGGTGTGCCAACGGGTCCCGACGCTGGCGCCATCTCGAATGTCTGGGTGACGTTGACGCCGTTCTGGGCGACGGGCTTGCCGTCGACGAGCGCGATGACGTCGTGCACGCCACCGTAATCTTCGGGAATCACGAAACGCGCATCGAGGCGCCCGCTCGCGTCGATGGAAAACCGGCCGAGCGCCATCGTCGTTTCCGAGTACTTCTTGCCGCGGAAATGGTAGTAGTCCTCGATGACCCAGCCGCCGGCCACTGTCGCCCACGTCAGGTCCACCATTTTCCCAGGCGGCAATCCCGAGGCGCTCGCCTGTACGGAGGCGCCGACCACAGCTGGCTTGTGGTACGTGAGATCGAGTGTCGTGATGGTGTTGCTCGCGGATTCGCGTGCCGGCGCGGCGGAAGCGTCGGGCTGAGACGCGGACGTCGATGGGGTAGGGGATTCCGATCGCGAGCAGGCCGAACACACCCCGGCGAAACCAACGACAAGGACAAGGCAGACGCCGGATTGGAGCAGACGTCTCATGGACCGCAGGATAGGTCGGTCGGCTTATTGCACGATCGTGAGCTGCGACGCCTGCACGTCGAACGGTTTGAATTCACCCACGCGGCCCTGCGGATCTTTCGCGGTGACCGTGTAGCGAACGACGCCGGTTGGCGCGTCATCGGGAACGACCCACTTGGCCACCCAGAATTCCCGTTCCGGCTGCTTCTCGTTCTGCCGGTCGCGCATCGGGACGTCAACCGTTCTGCCGCCGTACGAGAGGTGAACGACGAGCTCGGTGGCTCGATCCCGCTTACCGGATGCCGGATTGATCGCATTCATCCGGAACCCGACCGGCTCGCCACGCTTGAACTGATTGTTCAGGAGGCAGTTCTTGGGCTGACCCGGGGGATAGAAATAGACGATGTCCCCAAAGAGAACCAGGCGTTCTCCGCCGGACTGCCCGGCAAGCGGTGGGGTTGCGAGCAGGGCGACGACGGCCAGCGCCGCACAGATATAGAGCGTCTTCACACGATAACGCTACCTGAGCCGACCCTTCGTGTCCAGCGACATTTCTGCCACTGATTCCCGCAGCACGGGCAGGCCGGCATCTCGGTCAGGCAGTGTACTGATCCCACCACTCGTGCGCGGGCCGGTGCCGCTTCGGGCAAGATCAGCTCGCGCTCGATCCTCGACACGCGCTCCGTGCGATCGCCGAGCTCGGCCCGTGCGTCCGGCGCCGGCTGTTCTTCCGGCGATGCGCACGCTCCCGGCACGGCAGCGAACACAAAGAGTCCAAGAAGGGCGCCAATGGCCTGAGTGCGAGGCGAGTATCGGCCCGTGCTCATGGTGCGCAGAAGCATCTTCAGTATCGCGGGCTCAGCTGTTCCTCTGTTGTCGCTCGGAAGAGCAGACCAGGCAGGTGAGGGCGCTCGGAATGGCGGCCAGGCGCTCCGGGCTGATGGTCCGGCCGCACGTCGAGCAGGCGCCGTAGGTACCGTTCGCAATCCGTCCGAGTGCCCCGCGAATGCGGCGGACTTCGCCAAGCGTCATATCGTCGAGTCCTTTCAACACTTCGTCGTTCTCGAGCTCAATGGCGCGCTCCTGCCAGTCGCGGTCGTGGGTCTGCCTCAAGTCGCCCTCAATCTGTCCGACCCGCTCCAAGAGACGGGCGAGCTGTTGTTCGAGTTGCGTTCGTGCGGCCTCGTGCTTTGACATCGCGCTGCTCCTGGACCTCGATACTCGGATCGACCTGTGGGCGTCGGACTGCCGTGAACCCGTCAATGTTAACCCGTCTGGAATGTCGCGCAACGTTGGGGTCAAGGCGTTGGCACAGTCTGTCCTCCCTTACGTGTGTGAGGAGCCCGGGGCGTCAGGCAGGGGCACTCGGTCGAAGTCGCTGAGCTTCGACAGGTCGACCGTGAGCACGCCGTCGGCCGTGGTTCCGAACGGATCCGTGAACTTGGCGCCGTGGACGATGTCGTGATCGGCGTAGGAGAACCGGGAGTGCACGGTCTGCGAGAACGTCTCGTCGGTGGCCGAGAGCACGACGAACACTTCCGGGTCGGCGCCGAGGATCTGCTCCTGACCGCGGCCGGCAAATGGACTCTTCTCGTCGATCGGATGGACGATGATCCATTGCGTGGGCAGCAAGGCGACTCTGTCCCGCTCGAGCGGTAGTTGTTGAAAGCGGCGAACGGCACGCCCCTCGTCGGAGCGATCCAGCCAGCTATAGGTCACCGTGGCCTTGATGTCGATGAGTTGGCTGGATCGGCCGTTCGCAATGCGGAACATGAGGCCGGTCTTCCCCCTGTAGGGGGCGACCACGGCAACCGTGCTGCGCAACACATGCGCTGAGGGACGGGAGAAGCGCGCGAACAGGATGCCGGTGATGAGCGCGAAGCCCATCACGCCCGTGAGCGCCTCGATCGCGACAAGGAAATTGGCCGTCGTCCCCTGTGGCGTCATCTGGCCGTAGCCGATGGTGGCGATGGTTTGAACGGAAAAGAAGATGGCGTTGCGCCAGCGGGCGCTCGCGTCGCCACCCTCGCCGCCCTGAATGGCTCCGGGGCCGGCGGCAAGATAGAGGCCGGCGAAGAGGACGTTGGCCGCCAGATAGAAGACGAGGACGTAGAGGAGGAAGCGCGGCCACGCCACGGTGAGCAGGTGCTGGTAGACGTTCAGCGATTGCCAGAAGCCGTGGCCGAGCCGGACCACATTGAGCGACCCATCGGCGCGCATAATGCGAGTCTGGCGCGACTGCGCGATGCGGCCGCTGAGGCCGAGGTCTCTCTGTTGGGAAGCCTCATGATCTTCTGTTGGTGCCGCCAACTGGTCCGTTGCCCCGGCGTGCCTCTCGAAGCGAGTGACACGAGTCAGGTCCTTGTCGTGGATTATACGGGGATGGCGGCTTCCGGCGCGAGGAGCGAGCCGCGCGAGAAGAATCCTTGTCGCAGCCGGCGGTCGCGCGTGTAGCATGCGGTGATCGTGGCCGGACACAACGGACATCCTGCGGGCGATCGGCTGCCGTCGATCGACATACTGCGCGGCCTCATCATGGTCGTCATGGCTCTCGACCATGTGAGCCTCATGGTCGGTCGCTTCCATTCATCAGAGATGTGGGCCGGCGCCTGGACCAGGTATTCGAGCGGCCTGGCGTTCTTGACGCGATTTGCTTCGCACTTCTGCGCGCCCGGGTTCTTCTTCCTGATGGGTGCGGGCTTGAGCCTGATGGCCTCCTCCAAAGCCGCGGGCGGTTGGAGCGCGGGGCGGATCTCGCGGCACATCCTGGTCCGGGGCCTGCTGCTCATCGCGGTCAGCACGCTTGTCGAGGTGCCGGCGTTTCTCACCGCGATCCTCAGCGGCCCACCCGACGCGGCCTCGAGCCCCGAGTTCGCGATTCCTGGCCTGACCGAGCCGCGATGGGTGCTGACCGTGCTGTTTTCGCTTGGGGCGTCGATGGCGATCAGCTCGGCGCTGATTCGCTTCGGCGCCGCAGTGTGGGCCCTGATGGCCGTCGGCGCATTGCTGATGACGGCGCTCACGACTCCAGGGCCCGAGCATTTCGATACGCCGTACGGTTTCACTCGAACGGTGCTGCTGCTGTCGCGACGGAGCCACGGCGTGTTTGCGCAGTATCCGGTGATTCCGTGGTGTGGAACGGCGGCGCTCGGCGTGGTGTTCGGCAAGTGGATCGTCGCCGATCGGCGTGCGGCGTTTCGCAGCCTGCCGTGGATCGGACTGAGCGCGGTGGCCCTCGCTCTGGCCGTGCGCGCTGATGGTGGCTTCGGCAATCTCCGCGATCCGCGAGACGGCTCGTGGATCGAGTTCCTCAACTTCATCAAGTATCCGCCAGCTCTGGTATTCACGCTGTTCATGGTGGGCGGAAACGCGTTGCTGCTGGCGGGCATCGAACGCACCCGGTTCTGGGCCAACAGGGCAGGCCAGTTTCTCCGTGTCTTCGGGCAGGCGCCGCTCGCCTACTACCTGGCGCATCTGTGGCTGTTCGCGATCGTCGGCGCGGTTGCGTTTCGGGACGGCGCGGGTTACCTGACGGTGTACCTCGTGTGGGTGGCGGGTTTGGTCCCGCTGTATCTGTTTGCGCGTTGGTACCGCGACTTCAAGATGGGCAAGCCTGTAGATTCTCTGTGGCGCGTCCTTTAGAAGGACCGGGTCGACCATCGGGTATAATCGGCCCGTCTCCGCACGATTGTACGATTGGCTGACGTATCGCCACCGTTGGATGTTCGATAGCGGTCGTCTTGAGGGAGGTCCTCCGATGAAGCGCCTACTGCTTGTCATCGGTGTGGTGTTGACGGCGGTCCCCCTGGGTTCTCAGGCCCAAACCGCCGCGGCCGACAGGTGGACGCCGTCTCGGACACCCGACGGCCATCCAGACCTGCAGGGCATCTGGACAACTCAAACGTTCACGCCGCTCGAACGACCACAACGGTACGCCGGCAGAGAGTTCCTGACGGAAGAGGAAGCGACTGAGCTGACGAAGCTGCTGACCCAGGAAGGCGTCGATCCGTTGGCTGGTGGGATCTTCGCCGCGAGCGACGAGGAGCGACGCAAGCGAATCCGTCAGATCGATCCGACGCACTACAACAATGCCGACTGGCTCACCACGGCTCAGCCGAAAGCGCTGTCAAGCAGGAGAACGTCGCTCATTGTCGATCCGGCGGATGGCAAGATCCCTCCTCTGACGGCGGAAGCGCGGCAGCGTGCCGCTGACCGACGAGCGGCGGGCGGCTTCGACAGCTACGAGAACCGTCCGCGGCAGGAGCGATGCATCGTGTGGACACACGAGGGCCCACCCATGATGCCGCCGCCCTACAACGACGTGTTTCAGATTGTCCAGACGCCGGGCTACGTCGTGGTGTTCCGGGAGCTGGCGACCTCGCCTCGCATCATCCCCACGGACGGTCGGGCGCATATTTCAGAACGAATCCGCCGGTGGACGGGGGACTCGCGCGGTCGGTGGGAGGGCGACACGCTGGTCGTCGACACCACGAATTTCAACGACAAGACCGCCTTCCAAGGGTCGAGCGCCGCGTTGCATGTGGTCGAACGCTTCAGGCGAGTGAGCGCCGACACGATCCTTTATCAGTTCACCGTCGACGATCCGGCCACGTGGACCAGCCCCTGGAGCGCCGAGATTCCGATGATGCAGACCGAGGGGCCCCTTTACGAGTACGCCTGCCACGAGGGGAACTACGGCATGGTGAACACCCTCAGGGGCGCTCGCGTTGCGGACAAAGAGGCCGCCGAAGAGACCGCGCGGACTCCCCGGAGATAGCGACGCTATCTCGGCCGGCCCTTGCTGGCTGTGAGAGGCCAGGACCAAGGTCCTGTCGTGGGGAAACCACTCACCAGGGAGAGGGATCCGGCAAGTTCACCATGCGCGCCAGCCTGGCCCAATGCGGGCTGGCCCGCAGTTCTTCTGTGTATGGAGAATTGGCGTACACAACGGCGAAGAGCTCGCGCGCTTCGATCATCTTCTCGTACGAATCGGCGGCCGCGTCGACTTCCGAGCACAGCAGATGGTACCAGGCGCGGCCCCCGCTCGCTCGACAACGGGCGAAGGCTGGTGGGCGCTAGAGGACTCGAACCTCTGACCTCGTGCGTGTGAAGCACGCGCTCTAACCAACTGAGCTAAGCGCCCCTGAATTCGCGAGTGTACCGTCATTTGCGCGTCTCGGGCAACCGCCTGGCGCGCGAGCCGTCGTAGTCGTGGTCCTTCGGATCGATCTGGCGCATCGGCGCTTGCCGCAGGCGCTCCTCGTGGGAGTGCGCGATGAGCCCCGGCAGGCGCGAGATGAGGAAGATGGCGTTCCCCAGCTCGTAGGCGAAGCCCAGGTCGGCCGAAATCGCGGCGATCGCGCCGTCCACGTTGACTCGAAGCGCGCGGCCCAGCTGCGCCTGTCTTGCGTCGAGCGCCCGCTCGACGGCGCGAATCATTCGCACGTGCTCGTCCTCGAGCTCCAGCTCCAGCGCCATCTGAAACAGCCGGGCGGCGCGGGGATCGTGCGTATGGAACCGATGGCCGAACCCCGGCGGCGTCTGGTCGAGGCGCAGGCAGTCGTCCACGATCTGGTTGGCGGCCTCCTGCAGGGGGCGGCCAGCACGAACCAGGCTCAGGCCCGCGTCCAGGAACCGCATGCAGGTCTCGATGTCGCCGCCGTGGTGCGGACCGAACGCAAGGATGCCGGCCGCCACGCAGTCCTTGAGCGGTGCGCCTGAGGTGGCGACGTTTCGTGCCGCGAGCGTCGACGGCGGCGTCACCCCGTGGTCGATCGTCGAGACCAAGACCGCGTTCAACATGCGCCCGATGGCGGGCGAGGGCAGCTCTCCCATCAGCAACAGATAAACGGCCTCGGCAAACGAGAGTCGGCCCATCATCTCGTCCAAGGCGTAGCCCCGAACCAGAATCGAGTTGGGCGCGATCGACGTCAGCGCGGTCTGCCAGCGGTCGGTGGGTGATAGTGGCATGGGCAGATCCTAATTACAAAGTGCCGTAGAGACGATCGCCGAAGTCGCCGAGACCCGGAACGATGTACTTGTGCTCGTTCAATCCGCGATCGATCGCCGGCGTATAGATGTCCACTTCGGGATGGTGCCGCTCGACCAGGGCCACGCCTTCGGGCGCCGCGACGATGCAGGTCATGCGGATGCGCGTGGCGCCGGCGCGCCGCAGCAGATCGAGCGCGGCGACAGCGCTGCCGCCGGTGGCCAGCATCGGGTCGATCATCAGGACGAAGCTCCGCTCGAGACCTGCCGGCAACTTCGAGTAGTACTGCGAGGCCGCCGCCGTCATCTCGTCGCGCTGGAGGCCGATGTGCCCGACGCGCGCGCCTGGCACGAGCTCGAGCACGGCGTCGAGCATACCCAGGCCCGCGCGAAGCACCGGCACCACCACGACATCCGATCCGATTCGTCGTCCGGGCGCCGGTCCGAGCGGCGTGTCGACGCTCACCGCCGCGCTTGGCAGCTCCCGCATCGCTTCGGCGGCGAGCAGCACGCTGATGCGCGTGGCTGCCCGGCGAAAGTGCTCCGGAAGCGTCCGCTTGTCGCGCAGCTCGACGAGCGCGTCGTGCACGAGCGGATGATCGACGATGTGGACCGACACGGTTCCACACTATACAATTTCTGCTTCATGCCTGCATACGACGGTTGGCACGCCACAGTCGACAGCCGACCGTCAACAGTCGACAGTCAGACAACCGCCTGCGGCCCGCCATCCCGGTGCGTGCGCCCGGTGTCTCGGGTCAGGCGGCTGGCTGCCATTGCCGCGCTCACGCTCGTGGGCGGCGCGCTGGTCTCGGCTCAACCGGTTAGTGGCAGGCGCCGCGTGTCGCTCGTCGTGACCGGCGGCATCGTCGTCACGCAGAACGCGGCGCGGCAAGTGCTGAATCCCGGTGCGATCGCCGTCGATGGGCGAGACATCGTGGCCGTCGATACCCCAGAGTCGATCGGGGCGCGATTCACGGCCGGCGAGACGATCGACGCGCGCGGCCAGATCGTGCTGCCGGGACTCATCAACACGCACACACACGCCCCGATGGTCATGTATCGGGGCCTCGCCGACGATCTCGCGCTGATGGACTGGCTGCAGAAGTACATCTTCCCGGCCGAAGCCAAGACGGTGTCGCCCGAGATGGTTCGCATCGGGACGCGTCTGGCCGTTCTCGAAATGATCGAGTCGGGTACCACGACCTACGCGGACATGTATTACTTCGAGGAGGAGATCGCGAAGGCCACCCGCGAGGCCGGTCTCAGGGGCGTTCTGGGCCAGACGATCATCCAGTTTCCCGTGGCCGACGCGAAGACGCCGGCCGAGGCGCTGGCGCGCGCGGAGGTGTACATCAAGACCTTCAAGAACGACCCGCTCATCGTGCCTGCCGTGGCGCCGCACGCGCTGTACACGCTCGACCAGGAGTCGCTCCTCGCCTCCGTCGCTCTCGCCCGCAAATATGACGTGCCGATCATCATCCACCTGGCCGAGACGCGAGACGAGGTCGACGTGGCTCGGACCGAGCACAAGGCGACGCCGGTCGGGTATCTCGAGTCGATCGGGTTTTGGGGGCCGCGCACCCTGGCGGCGCACGGCGTGTGGGTGGCCGACGAGGATATCGAGGTCCTGAAGCGGCGTCAGGTTGGCATCGCGCACAATCCCGAGAGCAACATGAAGCTGGCGAGCGGTGCGGCGCCGGTGGTGAAATATCTGGCCGCCGGCGTGGCCGTGGGCCTCGGAACCGACGGTGCGGCGAGCAACAACGATCTCGACATGTTCGAGGCCATGCGCCAGGCGGCGTTCCTGGCGAAGATCGTCAACCGCGATCCGACCGCGGTGCCGGCGCAGGCGGCGCTCGACATGGCGACGATCGGCGGCGCTCGCGCGCTCAACATGGAGGCGGCGATCGGCTCGGTCGAACCCGGAAAACGCGCGGACCTGATTACCGTGTCGACCTCAGCGTCCCGCCACACGCCGCTCTACGAGGCCATATCGCACCTGGTCTACGTCGCGCGCGGCGACGATGTGCGGACCACAATCGTGCACGGTAAGGTGCTCATGAAGGACCGGCAAGTGAGAACACTGAATCGCGCGTCGGTCATTGCCGATGCACAAAAGCTGTCGGATAGTGTCAGGAGAGCGATACGCTGAGCTGGAATTGCAAAGGGCAAAGGGCAAAGGGCAAAGGGCAGAGGGCCTCAGCTTTCAGGATCCGACCACTCCGATATACGGAAGGTTGCGATATTGTTCGGCGTAGTCGAGGCCGTAGCCGACGACAAAGTGGTCGTCGATCGTGAAGCCGATGTATTCCACCTTCACGTCCACCAGCCGGCGCGACGGCTTGCTCAGCAGGCAGGCGGTTCTGAGGGTCTTGGGCCCGCGCGCGCGGAGGATGTCCTGCAGGTAGGTCAGCGTCAGGCCCGTGTCGACGATGTCTTCGACGATGACCACGTTCTTGCCGTCGAGCGTGGTGTCGAGGTCTTTGAGGAGGCGGACTTCACCCGACGTGGTCGTCCCCTTCGCGTAGCTCGACAACGCCATGAAGTCGAGCGACACGGGTCCGTCCATGTGGCGCACGAGATCCGAGAGAAACATGAACGCACCCTTGAGCACCGCGACGAGGTGCAGGCCGTCGGGAAAGTCGCGGCGAATCTCGGCGGCCATCTCGGCGACGCGCGCCTCGATCCGATCGGCGGCGAGCAGGGTTTCGACTGGTCGCGGGTCACCCATAGGGCGGGAATCATAGCGCAAACGGCATGAAGACATTTGAGATCCTCACCGAGGCCGACGCCCGCGTCCTTGCACCCGGCGAGACGGTGATGCTCGCCCGGCGGGGGCACATCACGCCGCTGGCGCAGGATACGCTCCGAGAACGGCGCATCACGGTGATCCGCGAGGGCGCGGTGTCGCCCGAGGATGCCACGCTCGCGCCGGTGGCCGACGTGCGGACCATCGCCGTGGCGAGCGATCACACGGGCATCGCGCTGCGGAAAACGCTGGTGGCGTTTCTGCGCGGCCGCGGCCTCGCCGTGCACGATCTGGGCGCCGACGGCCCCGACCCCGTGGACTATCCGGATGTGGCCGCATTGGTCGCCAACGCCGTCGCCTGCCGCGAGGCGAACGCCGGCATCGTGATCGACGGCGCGGGCATTGGATCGGCGATTGCGGCCAACAAAGTACGTGGCGTCCGCGCCGCGATGGCCACGACGGAGACGATCGCGCGCTATTCGCGGGAGCACAACGGCGCGAACGTCCTGACGCTGGGCGCCTCGCTCGTCACCGACGAGGAGGCACGCGCCATCGTGACGACGTGGCTGACGACGCCGATGCGCGAGCCGCGATACATCCGAAGACTTGCCAAAATCCGAGACCTCGAGAAACGATGACGACGATCAACGCGGAGACCGCGAAGACCGAAGAGAGCGCAGATATCACTAAGTTAGAAGTCAGAAGTGAAAAGTCAGAAGTTAGCCCGTTATGCTGGTCGAAACGAGAATGTTGCACTCGTTCCGCGTGACGGGCTAGGCGCGCACGGCGCGCCTGCGTCCCTCGACGATGCTCGGGACGCCCTGAGCATGGTCGTCCCTCGACTGAGCTCGGGACGACCCTGAGCCAGTCGAAGGGTCGAAGGGCGAGGGAGCGGCGCGGGGCGTAGGGGTCCCCGCCCTTCGACGAGCTCAGGGCGCCGTGAGCCTGTCGAGCGGCGCAAGCGACCGAGCCGGGGTGGGGGCGGAGCCCCACGTTATTAAGATGACGAGGGAAGAACTGCAACGGCTGATCGACGTGATCGTCGAGGAGTTGGCGGCGGCGGGCGCCCAGCCGGCGGCGCGATGCTCGTGTCACTCCGTCTTTCGGGAATGCTGTCCGGATCGGCTGCGCGGGGTGATCGACGCCGGCGCCACGCGAGTGGGCGTGCATGCGGCCGGCGGAGCGCCGAGCGGCGTCGCGGCGATGATCGACCACACGCTCCTCAAGCCCGACGCGACGCGGAAGGAGATCGAAGAGCTGTGCCGCGAGGCCGCGCAGTTCCAGTTCGCCACGGTCTGCGTGAACCCGGCCTGGGTGGCACTTGCCGCCGCCCGGCTGGCCGGCACGTCGGTCCGTGTGTGCTCGGTCGTCGGCTTTCCGCTCGGCGCGACCACGGCCGACGTCAAGGGCTATGAAGCGCGGCGCGCGATGTTCGACGGCGCCCGCGAGATCGATATGGTGATCAATGTCGGGGCGCTCAAGTCGGGCGACCTGCGGGCGGTCGAGCGAGACATCGACGCGGTGACCACGCCGTGCCGCGAATGCGGCGTGCTCAGCAAGGTGATCATCGAGGCGGCGCTGCTGACAGACGACGAGAAGATCACGGCGTGCACGCTGGCAAAGGCGGCTGGCGCCGACTACGTAAAGACCTCCACCGGCTTCGGCCCGGGCGGCGCGACGGCGGCCGACGTCGCGCTGATGCGCCGCGTTGTCGGCGCGGAGATGGGTGTGAAGGCGGCCGGCGGCGTCCGCGATCTCGAAGGCCTGAAGGCGATGGTGGCCGCCGGCGCCACGCGCGTGGGCGCCAGCGCGGGCGTCAAAATCGTGCAGCAGTCACGGGGAGAAACAGCTCGTCGAACGTAGCGCGCCACAGAGCGCCGTCGTCATCGTCAACGAGCTGTCGACTGTGAACTGTTGACTGTGAACTACGCTACACCGAAGGCAAGCGCTCTAGTGTTTGGCGAACACCGATCGGCGGCCGTCCTTGGTGAACGCAATCACGTCGTAGGGATCCTTGCGGCCACCCTGTTCCATGCCTGGCGATCCCATCGGCATGCCCGGAGCCGCAAGGCCGGCAATCGGCCGCCGCTCCTTCAGCATCCGCTGGATGTCGGCGGCCGGCACGTGGCCCTCCACGACATACCCATCGACCTTGGCGGTGTGGCACGAGGACAGGTCGTCGGTGACTCCCGCCTCGTTCGCGACAGCAAGCAGTCGCGCATCGCTCACGTTCTGGGCCTCCACCTGGAAGCCATTCGCCCGGAGATGTTCTATCCAGGCGGTGCAGCACCCTCACGTGGGCGACTTGTAGACGACGACCGTGCCCGTGGAATTCCTCTGTTGGGCATGGATCGCCGAAAACCCAAGTCCCGTGGCCAGTGCGGCCGACGCGAGAACAAATGCATGAGTCTTTTGCAAGAGACACCTCGTAGCCCTGATTGTAATACGCTCCGGACGGCAGCGCGACGCCGATCCCGATCGCACGCGATCGGATGCTCTTCCCGCGCCGATGGAGGTTCTGGCACGGACAGGCTATCGGGTCACCCGCCCACAGCTGTCAGGCCAGCCCTCGTCGCAGGCGCGCGCGTACAGCGACGCGGAGCGCCGATCGCCGATCGGTCCTTTGCTTCCCCGCAAGAGAATGGGCAGTTCCTGGAGAGGTGGAGGTCCAGCCGCCGCCGGCGGGCCCCCGCTCATCAGGGTAGAGGCGTTGGCACATGCAGGCTGGAAGCCGATCTCGCAGCCACGCTGCATCGACGCGACCGCTGCCGGCCGATCCATCTCCCTGTCGGCTTGCAGACGACCCAGCTCGTTACACGACCAACCGGATCCCGCGGCGCAGTAGGTCGTGTGCAGCTGCGCCAGGTACCGACAGGCGTAGGCGCGATCCTGCCGGCAGGCCTGCTGCCAGAACGGAATCCACTGGCCGCGATGGCGATCGCCCACGCCTTGCGCAGCACTCATGGTCCCAAACACAATCGCCCAGACAGAGAGGTACGCCAGATTGCGGCGACGAGGAGAGAGCGAACGCCCGATCGCCGCTGGATCCCATCGTCGCAGCGGCTCGGCTCGGACCGCCCGGTCGATCCATTTGATCAACAGGTTGAGCAGCGGGACCTGAAGAAGCTTGTCGTAGAAGGTTGGCAGGCCAGCGACGCCGAGCAGCCCGTACAGCGCGATGGTGCTGAGCCCGTAGAGAGCGCCGAAGATCATGCGCCCGAGTTCGGTTCGCGGCGCCGTGGATGGATCGGTAAAGAGCAAGTGCATGCCGAGGAACACCGCAATCGGAATGTAGGAATCGAAGAAATAGTACGTGCCGGTGACACTGTAGTGCGCAAGGCCAAACAGATACGTCGTCAGCACCGCCGACATCGTCATCGTGGTGACACCGAACAGCACCTGTCCCGGCATCGCCACCAGAAACAGAAACAGGTACATGTGGGGTGGATAGAACTGCGTCGTGGCGATGTCCCTGCCCCATGTGATGTCGCTCGCCCCGGCCAGAATCAGAGACAGCGAAAAGATGGTGAGCGCGAACGAGGAGGGATTGAAAATGTGTGTCTGGCGCCCGTCCTTGTTCCAGCGAATGAATTCCTTGGCGGCGAACCCGACCGCGATCATCGCAAACTGCAGGTAGAACCAGTCCTGTTTGAACCAGAGAAACAGGTTCGTGCTCAGGATGATCGGGAACGGTCCGAACCCGAGCGTGTAGGCGTCGCGTCGCGACCAGCTGAGCAGCATGTCGAACGCGTACGCGAAGAAGAGCTGCGCGACGATGAGATGGGCTGAATCGTACACGGGCCGCCAGTACCAACCCCAATAGAGGAAGATGGCCGTGTGGGCGCACGCCTGAACGTAGTGCTGCGGCCGCAGCACGATTTCACGCGTGAAGACGCGGCGCCTGCGCAGGGCGGAGACGAGCAGCACGACGTTCCACGCGAGCAGGACGGCACCCATTCCGAGGAACGACCAGAGCAATGGGGGGGTCTGTCGAACGGGCGGGTACAGAGCAAACGCCAGCAGCCCGGCGGTGAAGACGAGCGGCAGTGCGACCGCGCTCACGCCGGCAGTCTAACAGCCCTCGTCGCGCCTCGCCCGTCTCGGTGCGACGCCAGACGTTCACCACGGGCTGCTCACACCGGCAGAATCGATGGGCCGATCGAGCCGGCGCGGTGGTAAACTGCGCTCGGTAGGCGCTGTGGGCGAGCCGGTAACAGGAGGCATGAGCATGAGGCGACGACTTCTCGAGTCGCTGGGTGTCGCGGTGGCGATGGCGGCCCTGGTCACGTTCCTGCAGTTAACGGCTGCCGGCCAGGCTCCAGCGGCCAGGGGCACTGCGGCGAGCGCGCCGGCGCCGAAGACCACATGGGGCCATCCCGATCTCCAAGGGATCTGGCTCGACGAGTTCGATACCCCGCTCGAACGGGGCGCGAAGTACGCCAACCGGGAGTTCTTCAGCGACGAAGAGCGGGCCGCACAGGATGACGTGCGTTCGGGTAACGTCGGCCGCAACCTCCGCGCGGAGGTCGGGAGCCGCCAGGACGTCGCCGGCGCGTACAATGCGGTGTTCACCTCGGCGAAGCCGGCGGGCCGGCGGACGTCACTGGTCGTCGAGCCGGCAAACGGCCGAATCCCCGCACTGACGCCGCGTGTCCAGGAGCAGAACCGGCTCGACCGAGAGTTCCGCCTGGCCCTGCTTCAAAACACCGACACCTGCAAAGATAAGATGACGGCCTGCAACGGCTGGCAGTACGGGCCGCCCTCGCCGCGCCGCGCCGAAGTGGCTCCGTTCTACAACACGCAGCGCATGAACCGTCACAACGGCCCTGAGGATCAGAGCCTCGGCGACCGCTGCATGTTGGGAGCGACGCCCGACTTCAACGGGTTCCGCCGCATCGTCCAGGGACAGGATTCCATTGCGATCGGTGTCGACACCGGGCAGGGCCAGGGCTACCAACGCGTGGTCTATCTGAGCGGGAGCCATCCGCCGAGCAGCATTCGCCTTCGCCACGGCGACTCGCGCGGCCGCTTCGAGGGCAATACGCTGGTCGTCGACACCACGAATTTCTCGCCGAAGTTCCCGTTCCGCGGCGCCGCCGAGAACCTGAAGCTCGTCGAACGGTTCACGCGTGTGGATGCCAACACGATGGAGTACGCGGCCACGATCACGGACCCGACGGTATGGACGGCGCCTTGGACCGTGAAACAGGAGCTGACCATGCAGCGGGATGATCAGAATCGCATCTACTACGAGCCGCGGTGCCACGAGGGGAATTACGGGCTGCCGGCGTTGCTCATCGGTGCGCGCATGGACGACAAGGCGTTCGCGGAAGGGCGCGGCGCTGATCCGGCGTCGCAGGACACCGCCAGCTGCCTCCTCAATCCGGACGAACCGCAATAAGCATCGTCAGGATGGCGTAGGCGCTGAGCGGCAGTGGCTAAGTAGGGAGACTCGAAGGAGACATCATGCGAAGCTGGTTCAACGGCTCGATAGTTGCCGCCGCACTGGCCGCCGCCGCTGTCAGCGCCGTCATTGCGGTGTCAGTGACGCGCGCGACCGGCCAGGCGACCCGCCCGGCGCGCGTGGCGGCCGGCAAGCCCAACTTCGGCGGCGTCTGGCAGGCCCTCAACGAGGCCCATTGGGACCTGCAGGCGCACGACGCGCGTGCTGGAATGGTCACGCAGAAGGGCGTCTACAGCTACGAGTACGCCAGGGTCCCGGCGGCGCCGGTTCTCGCGCTGGGCGCCGCGGCAGGCGTGCCCGGGTCCCTCGGCGTGGTGCTCGGTGACGGTCAAATCCCGTACAAACCAGAAGCCGCCGCCATCAAACAGCAGAACAGCGAGAACTGGATCGACCGCGATCCGGAGCTCAAGTGCTACCTGCCGGGCATTCCGCGCGCGATGTACATGCCCTATCCCTTCTCGATCGTTCAGGGCACGGACAAGATTCACATGACGTACGCGTTCTCGAACGCCGCTCGAGTGATCCACCTGAACAAGGTCGAGGGCCCTCCCGACGATACGTTCATGGGCCACTCGGTCGGTCGCTGGGAAGGGGATACGCTGGTCGTCGAGGTGACGAACTTCAACGGGAAGAGCTGGTTCGACAGAGCCGGGAACTTTCACAGTGACGCGCTCCGCCTGGTGGAGCGCTACTCGGCCATCAGTCCCGATGCGATCCGCTACGAAGTGACGATCGAGGATCCGAAGGTCTTTGCCCGTCCGTGGACCATCGCCATGCCGCTGTATCGCCGGCTGGAGCCGAATGCGACGGTCCTCGATTACCCCTGCATCGAGTTCGCGGAAGAGTTCATGTATGGGCACCTGCGGAAGGAACAGTTGGTCAAGCGTTGGGAAGGCGAGACGATGATCGTGGACATCACCCGCAAGATTCCGCCGGGTGATCGCCTCCACGAGTGGTACCGCAGGTAATTTCTCAGGTTTTCTTTGGGGGAGGTTGAAGCCCATGAGAGTGAAACTGGCCGTTGGGATCGCGGGGATCGTCTTGTGTCTGGCGGCCGCCGCCGTGCCGGTGGTGGCGCATCACGCCTTCGCGGCTGAATTCGACGCGAACAAGCCGGTCGAGTTCACCGGAACGGTCACGAAGATGGAGTGGCTCAATCCGCACGTCTGGCTGCATATGGACGTGAAGAAACCGGACGGCACCACTGAGTCATGGGCGTTCGAAGCCGGCACTCCGAACGTGCTTTTCCGGCGAGGATTCACCAAGGCGTCGCTGTTGCCGGGGACTCAAGTGAAAGTCGAAGGCTACCAGGCCAAAGACGGCACACGGCGCGCGAACGGCCGCGACTTGACGTTCACCGACGGCAAGAAACTGTTCATGGGGTCGTCAGGTACGGGCGCCCCATATGAGCTGGCGCGCCCGGGCGTCGACACCGATAGACCCAGGTAGTCTCGAAGTCCGCGAGTCCGGCTAAGCCGGACACTACCTGACCGGTCCTGATTCCTGCCTATCTGGCCATGCAGGCCGGCCGTCGATGATCTGAGCGTCATCAGCTTCAGAAATCTCACGACGAGCCGTTCGCCCTGCCGGCGGTCCCTGCGAGCGTGTCGGAGGCTTTCGTCGAGGCCACCGGGCGAGACCGTCGTGCCTTCGACGGTCGCCTGTCGCGTTCTCATGCTTCAGCCAGGTTCGATTCATCATTGATCGGCCACGCCCGTCCCATCGCCTTTCATAGGCGATTTCGCGTTTCCCGGTCTCGCGCTGGTCGAGACCATCAGCTGGTGCGGCGTGCTCGGCCGCCAGGTCGAATTGCTCAAGGCAACGTGTCCGTGTCCCTGAGCGGTACTGGAAGCCTGTGCAATCGGGCACAGACTGCGGAAAGCGCCCCCGCATACAGTGGACGTGCCTGAAACGACCCGCGATCGTGTTGGTCGTCAACGAAGGCACAGAACACCCAATAAGTCGTGACGGAGTCGCGCAGGTTCTCGCGGCCGCGCCGCAACAATCGCGCGCCGCCCACCCGGGTGCACGTTTCATGTGGAGTTCAACAATGTTCCGGTTATCACTTCGAATGTTCGCTGTCGAGACGGGCACGATCGCGCTGTCGCTGGCGCTGGTATCTGCGGCCGCTGCGCAGGGGGGCGGCACGACGGTGGCCGTCACTCGGCTCGGCGGCTCGACCGCGTTCTACAGACCACCGATGACGACCGTCGCCAGTCTGAAACGCATGGGCGACGACCCCAAGGTCGCGGCGAACATCCGCACCGTGTTCGTTCAGGCAGGCATCTCCGATCTCGCGGACAACGTGGTTGCCGCGCTGGTCGCGGCCAACGCGTCTGTGAGGGGGGGCTTGTGCAGCGACGCGAGTCCGGCTAGCGGCACCATCGTCGAGTGCGACGTGCAGCCAGGCCAGAGGCTCCAGTGGATGGCCTATCGCCCGCAGGGCGGGGCCGGACTGGGATTGCTCCGGGAAATTCGCTGGGCCGGCCAGAAGCCGTTCCCGGCGTTCCTGTTCCGTGTCACCGAGGACAACCGGACCTATACCTTCGTCATCCCGAAAGAGTGCGGCAACGTGTCGCTGATGGACGTGCAGGAGAGCCCGCGTGTCGTCGCGGTTGCTGTACCACCACCACCGCCGCCGCCACCGCCGCCGCCGCCACCACCACCACCGCCACCACCGCCACCACCACCGCCACCGCCACCGCCGCAGATTCCGCCAGTTCCGACTCCACCTGCGGCCATGGCGTCGCCGTTCTTCTTCGACGCGCTCGTCGGGAAGGAACGCCGGGTGCGGCCGATCGAAGGCACCGACCTGGAGTTCGCGCAGTGCTCGCCGCTCCTCGGCCTGAAGTTCGGGGCGGCAAAGCGCTTTCAGAACGACTGGGAGCTGGCCGGCGCGCTCGGGGTCGCCATCAGCCTCGTCAGCGACGACAGCAAGGTGAAGGAGCACGAGGTCTTCGTTGACGTTGAGGCGAACAAATACCTGAGCGGGGGGGCGTTCCTCGGCACGGGCCTATCCCTGTGGGACCTGGCGCACAGCGACACGTTTACACCCGCGTGGATGGTCCATCTCGGCTTGCCGCTGGCGAAGACCGCGAAGATGCCCGTGTACCTTCTCGTGGAAGGTCGGGTCTTCTTCGACAACGTGGACGACGTCCAGAGCAACTATCTGGTCTGGGGTGGCGTGCGCGTCCACTTCTGACGTAGAGGCCTTGCTCCGAGCCAGGCGAGCACAAGAGGGCAGGCGGTCCTACAGGATCGTCTGCCTTTGCCCACCACGGTTTCGCCAGGCGCCCAATCAGTCCTACGCCTTCGGCTTGGGGGGCGGCAGCTCGTGGGCCTGGCACTCTGACTGGAAGCCGGCCTTGTTGTGCGTCCCGTCGCAGAAGGGTTTGTTGGCCGAGTGCCCACAGCGGCACAGGGAAACGACCGTGCGGCCGGCGAGGCCGTACACCCGCCCTTCCTGGTCGCAGATTGTGATGCCCTCACCTTCGAGACGATAGGGGCCGTTGTTCCTGACGATGACCTTGAAATCCGCCATGACGCTCCTTTTTCGTATTGTGGCAGAGCGCGCCGCTGATTGAGGTGCGGAATCTCAAGGGCCCTCACCGCGTGTAGCGCCAGCCCACTTGATCCTATCCTTGGCCGGGCTACCCCGACGCTCTAATCAACACAAAGGCGACGACATTTCCCAAGCGCGATCTTTCTTGCTGGTAGTCCTCATGCAACGGTGCAGTGCCGTCGCGGCAGGGTCCGCCAGATGAGCGATGTCGACGCGGGGCTCGAGAATGTCGACTCAGGGTGCGTTAAGATCGCCGGACAATCATGAATGAGATCGTCACTGCGGATCCCGAATCCACCGGCAGGCGGTCTTTGCGCGCACCGTTACTGTGTGTGCTCGCGCTGCTAGTGGCCGGGGACGCGCTGGCGCAGAACCTCACGATCTACGACGACGCACTGCAGAACGGGTTTCTGGATTACTCGTATGGGGCGCCTCCCGATTTTGCCAGCACTGCACAGGTGCACGACGGTACCAAGTCGATCGCATTCACCGGCAACGCCTATAACGCCGTGTCTTTCGCCCGTCCCGCGACGCCGGTGACGACTGCGCAGTACCCGACGCTCCGGTTCTGGGTCCACGGCGGCGCGGTGGGCAGCCAACAGCTCCGGGTGCACCTGCAGAACGGCGGGATCGACGTGGCGAACGCCGAGCTCGACACCTACATTGCCGGCGGCGCGTTGGCGGCCGGCGTCTGGCGCGAAGTCACAATCACATTGGGGAGTGCGCCGCTGTCGTACTCCGGCACGTTCGATCGCATCGACCTCCAGAGCGACATCGACGGTCTGCAGGGCGTGCTCTACATCGATGACGTCGTTCTCATCCCGCCTGCGCCTCAAGGGCCTGCGAACACGATGCAGATCGAGCACGGGGTGATGGTCGTCTCGATGGCCAGCGATCGCTTCACGTGGGTAGACAGCAGCGGCCAGCCGAGGGTGGCGTCGCTGGCGCACAACAACGGGCAGGTTGGGCCGGGTGGCGGCCGCGGAGGGTCGCTGCGCGAGTTTCGCTATCAGCTGCCGAACGGCGCCCAACGGGTCGCCGGGCTGACCGGGTTCGCGCCCGGCAACGGTTTCGAGCGGGTGTTCGAGGGCCGGCATCACGCCATCTTCCGTTTCCGCCAGAACTACCCGCGCAACTGCGACACGAGCGCCTCGCCCGTCGCGCGGACGCTGCCCGTGACCATCGACTGGGTGTTCACGACGGGTCACGACAACCCCTTGTGGGCGATTACCTACGACATCGACCTCGCCTCGCCCGCCGCGCCCGCGAATACATTCTGGGACGATTCGCGCGCGCCGTATGGCGAGTTGGCCATCGATGGCGAGGGATTCACCGCCATCGGCGGTGTGGCCTGGGGCGACAGGTTCAAGTTCACGACCACGTCTGCGCCGGCCACGCTCAACAGCACGTGGGACTGGACCGCAGCGAACACCGTGCCCTATGTCAAAGAGTGGCTGACGGGGCCTCTGAGCGGGACCAACACACTCGATGCAACGATGGGCATCGTGCAGACGCAGACCATGAGCCAGCAGGACGCCGCCGGCGGTCGCGACGCGGCTGTCGGAACGGATGTCCACGTGTTCTGGGGCACGACGTCGGTGGCGGGTAACGCCTGTGTCGCCCTCAAGATGCCGTGCGCGAACGACTGGCCGTACCAGGCCAACGCCAACTCGCTCGGCGCCGCCGCCGGATCGAACAATGCGCGCCTGACCTGGAAAACGCAATTCGGCTTTCTCGGCCAGACCACCTACACCGTGAACGACGGCGTCGTGGCGACGGCACCGGGCTATCCGAAAAAGAGCTATTCCACCTACATCGTTCTGGGCACGCACACCAGCGGTCCGGTCGAGGCGCAGGTGACGCAAGTGGAGACCGTCCAGTCGGTGACGTTTGACTCGATCCTGATCGGATCGGTCAAGACCGGCGGGGCCGCCGGCGTGACCCGCGCGGACGCCGTGACCTACTCGCCGGCAGGATACAACCACGTCTATGGCGCGTTGGCGTTCGACGCCAGCGGCAATCGTCTCGATCTCGACATCGCGGTCGGTGCGGGAACGCTCAAGAAGCCGCTGATGATCGTCAGCAACTACACGGCCGACTATCCCACGGTGAAGATGGGCGGCGCGACGCTCGTGGCGGACGTGGACTACTTCGCATCGCTTCGCCCGGCGGCGAGTGAACTGTGGATCACGCTCAATCGCGATGTGACCGGAGCCGCCAATCATCTGGAAATCGCGGCCACGTTGGCAATAGACACGACGCCCACGATCACGATGCAGCCCGCGGACCAGGCGGCGTCGGCGGGTGCAAACGCCACGCTGATCGTGGTCGCGAGCGGAAATCCGACGCCGACGTATCAGTGGCAGGTGTCGACCAACGGTGGGACGTCATGGGCCGACCTGACGAACACGGCGCCTTACAGCGGGGCGACGACGACGACCCTGATAATGACGGCTGTGACGGCGAGCCAGCACGGGAATCAGTACCGCGCAGTGGCGACCAACAGCGTGGGGACGGCGACGAGCGCAGCAGCAACGCTGACCGTCAACGTGGGACCCGCGATAACGACACAGCCGGCGAACCAGACGGTGACGGCGGGACAGAACGCCCAGTTGACGGTCGGGGCCAGCGGAAATCCGACGCCGACGTATCAATGGCAGGTGTCGACCAACGGTGGGACGTCGTGGGCCGACTTGACCAACGGCACGTACAGTGGTGTGACTTCGGCAACGCTGACTCTGACGAGCTCCACCGCGGGGCTGAACGCGTACCAGTATCGGTGCGTCGCGACCAACAGCGCCGCCTCCGTGACGAGTAGCGTAGCCACGTTGACCGTGTATGGACCGGCGAGTCTGACCCCAACCGCGTTGCGTTTCGCCGCGACGAAGACAGCGGCGTCGAGCACGTTCACGACGGTGACGTCTGCGCAGGTGGTGACGGTGACGTTTGCAGGAGCGGCGAGTGCGTGGACCGCCAGCGCAGATCAGACCTGGGTCCAGATCACGAGCAGCTCAGCGTCCGGGAACGGCCAGTTCACGGTGTCCCTCGTCAATCCGAGCAACGTGATCGGCGCCAGCACGGCGCTGAGCGCGACGATCACGGTGACGGCGGCGACCGCGAGCAACTCGCCGATCAGACTGCCGGTCACGGTCACGGTGAGCGCGCCCGGATCGACCACCGCGCCATTCGGGTCGTTCGATACGCCGGCCGCCGGTGTGGTGCAGGGCTCGATCGCGGTGACCGGGTGGGCGCTCGACGATATCGCGATCGACCGCGTCGAGATCTGGCGCGATCTGGTGGCCGGGGAAACGACGGTGCCGTTCAACGCGCCGGGACATCCCGGCCATGGCAAGGTGTACATTGCGACGCCGCTGTTCGTGGCCGGGTCCCGGCCCGATGTCGAGGCGGCGTTTCCAACCCATCCGTTTGCGAACCGGGCGGGGTGGGGGTATCTGCTGCTGACGTGGGGGCTCTGGAATCAGGGGAATGGCGCGGTCACGTTGCATGCGTTCGCGTTCGACCAGGAAGGGAACGCGACCACGCTGGGGACGAAGACCGTGACGGCCGACAACGCGAACGCGACCAAGCCGTTCGGCGCGCTCGACGTGCCGGCGTATGGGGAGACGAAATCGGCGTTGTTCTTCAACTTCGGGTGGGCATTGACGCCGAACGCGAACCTTATCGACGGGCGCACCTGTACGATCACGAACGGCAACGTGTTTGCGGGGATCGACTCAGGGGCGCTGGCGACGGTGGACTACGGGGACAACCGGACCGACATTGCGGGGTTCTTTCCGGGCTTCTCGAACGGGAGCAGTGGCGGCGGCCATTACCTGGTCGACACGACGACGATGACCAACGGTGTGCATCAGATCGGCTGGTACGTCGTCGACAGCTGCGGGCGCGCGGATGGCATCGGCAGCCGGTTCTTCACGGTGTTGAACGGGAGCAGCGGGGACTCGGGACTCGGGGCTCGGGATTTGGGACTCGGGGCTCGGGATCCGCTGCCGGCGGATGCGCCTCGCGTCGCGCAGGACTCTGGTCCTGCCGCCCCGGCAGGGGCAGCTCAGGTCGCGCCGCATGTAGTGCACGACTCTAGTCCTGCCGTACCGACGGGGGCACCTCAGGTAGCGCGAGATGTAGTGCAGGACTTGAGTCCTGCCGTACCGGCAGTGCGGCGGACCATCGGCGAGTGGATGGACATTCCGCCGGACGCCGCCGGCGTCCACGTGGTGGCGATCGAGCAGAGCGAGCGGATCGAGGTGCGATTGCCCGCGTTGGACGATGCCGTGTACTCCGGCGCGCAGGTCGTGAACGGCGAGCAGCGAGCGTTGCCGCTCGGCTCGTCGCTCGATGCAGAGGCCGGGACCTTGTACTGGCAGCCGGCTGCGGGCTTCCTTGGCAGCTTCGATCTGATGTTCACCGCTGGCGGCGCCGAGACGAAGGTGCGCGTCGTGGTTCTGCCATCGATGCGGATGGCGATCGACATGCCGTCGAGCGCCGCGATCGTGCAACAGCCATTCACCGTGGCCGGGTGGGCGCTCGATCTCGCAGCGACGGACGGAGCCGGGATCGACACCGTCCACGTGTGGGCGTATCCGGCTGCGGGCGGTGATCCGACCCTTCGGCCTTTCGAGGGCCTCAAGGCTGTCCCGAGCCTCGTCGAGGGACGGCAAGCTCAGGGTCGGCCCGAGCAAGGTCGAGGGCCGATCTTCCTTGGTGTGGCTGATTCCGTCGATTCGCGGCCTGACGTTGCGGCGACCTATGGTCAGCAGTTTGGGCGATCGTCGTTCAACTTGGTAGCCAGCGGGTTGCCGCCCGGGACCTACGACGTGGTCGTCTACGCTCACCGGGCGTCTACGGGCGCGTTCGACGCGGCGCAAAGTGTGCGCGTGACCGTCCGCTAATCCCCCTAATCACCCATTTGTCCCGCGTTGATCACTCGAAGGTGTCGCCAATGAGGTCGAGGCGAAGGTCGGACCGTCACCGAAGCGGCGCCTCATTGTCGCACCAGCGGCGGGTCCGGGACGCCCCTGGGCGCCTGGCTCGAGCGCGGGCGGACCATGATGCCCAGAATCGTTGAAGAAATGTGTAGCCTACCCCTTTTTGGCGAGCACACGACCACCCGCCACCTCTACAATACAGAGTTGCGCGCGATGGGAACCCTTTCCTGATCGCGCAGGAGGTCTATATGCGACGTCTTCTCGGTATTGTCGCCATCCTTGCCGTGTCGGCCGCCGGGCTCGGCGCTGAACAGAACGTTGCGCCTAAAGCCAAGGCCAAGGCGCCGAAGGGCGGGGCGATGGTCAACGGTGACGCGTCCCGCTCGCCGGTGGTGACCATGGGCATCGACGGCCGGCCGTCAACGCTGATCGGCTGCGCGGGCGGGAATTTCTACAACGCGCACGCCCTCGGCTTCGCGCCTGCCCGCACGCGCATCAGGGTCGACATTCTCAGCGGTGACGGCATCGACCCGGTCGCGACGGCGGCCATCCTGCAGATGGGCGCGTTGGCGCCGGACAACAGCCGCATGTCTTTCGTGTACGACGATGACAGCGGCGGCAACCTCGATCCGCGGCTGGATTTTACGACCGAGTTCGACGGTAACCTCGTGCTGAGCGTCGGCAGCTTCGACGGCAGCTTTGGCTGCTATTGGGTGAAGGTCGAAGTCACAGTACCTTGAGCTCGACACCCGCGCTGCGCCCGCCCCTCCCGTGGGAGGGCGGCGAGCGCGGGATGGCCGTTGCCGTCGCGGAAGCCCACTCGTCCACTCCGGCACGTCGACCTCCGTTGAAATGGGCGGACGGGACACGGTGGCCGGTTCCCCGTCTGCTGACGAACGCGACGATCACCGCATCCCTCGACAGGCTCGGGATGCCCTGAGCTTGTCGAAGGGCAGAACTCGCCAGAACGTCGAACGTAGCTCACCGAACGCCGAGCGGTGCTAGTGGCTTGCCAACCCTAGCTCGCGGGAAGTCCACCTTCGCCGCTTCGCGGCTAACGGCGGACACCCTTCGCGTGCGACCGCGAGCGAAGGTTGGAGCGGGCTACGGGAATCGGACCCGTGTCCGAGGCTTGGGAAGCCTCTGTACTACCATTGTACGAAGCCCGCGAACGAACAGAACCGATGACTGGATAATCGGGTAATTGGGTAATTGGATAATCGGGTAATTGTCAACTGATCGACCCCCACTTACTCGATTACCCAATTACTCGATTTACCCGATTCCGCATTCTAGCCTATCCTCGTATCAGCGCGATCACCTCGTCGCGTTTCTCCTCCATCAGCCTCTGGTTGGTGGCTTCGAGGTTGAGCCGCAGGAGCGGCTCGGTGTTCGACGGCCGGACGTTGAAATGCCAGTTGGAGTACTCGACCGAGATGCCGTCGAGCGTGTACTGCCGGCTATCGGCGTAGCGTCTGGCAATCTCCTCGAGCTTGGCCGGGACGGCGTCCATGCTCGCCAGCTTGGTGTTGATCTCGCCCGAAATAAAGTAAGTCCGCTTGAGCGGCTCCACGAGCTCCCGAAGGCTCAGGCCCTTCTTGGACATGAGCTCGAGGATGAGCAGCGCGGGGATGAAACCGTTGTCAGCGAAGAAATTATCCCTGAAGTAGTAATGTCCGGTCACCTCGCCGCCGAAGATCGCGTTGGTTTCACGCATCCGTCGCTTGAAGAACGCGTGGCCCACGCGGTTCATCAATGAAGTGCCGCCGTAGCGCGCGACGACGTCTTTCACCGCGTAGCTGGCGCGAAGATCGTAAATAACCGTCGATCCGGGGTGCTTCAGCAGGAAAGCCTCGGCCAGCAGCGCCGTGATGAAGTCTCCCGAGATGAATTCGCCGGCGCCGTCGATGAAAAAACACCGGTCGGCGTCGCCGTCCCACGCGATGCCGATATCGGCACGCTCGGCGACGACGCGCTCGACGATGTCGCGCCGGTTCTCTTCGATGAGCGGGTTGGCTTCGTGGACGGGAAACCGCCCGTCGATCTCGAAGCACAGCCGGGTCGTGCGGCAGGGAAGGCGGTCGAACAGGAGCGGGCCTATCAGCCCGCCCATGCCGCTGCCGGCGTCGAGCACGACGTTGAACGGCCGCACGAGCCGAGGGTCGATGAACGACATCACGTGGTCGACGTACGGCGCGACGACGTCTTTCGCGGTGACGCGGCCCGCGCGCGCCGCCGGCGCCGGCAATCGGCCCTCGGCAATCATGTCGCGAATGTCCGAGATGCCGGCGTCGCCGCTCAGCGGGAAGGCCTCCCGCCGCACCATCTTCACGCCGTTGTACTGCTTCGGGTTGTGCGACGCGGTCACCTCCGCGCCGCCGTCGAGGCGATCGCGCGCCACGGCGAAGTACAGCACGTCGGTGGGGATCATCCCGTAGTCGACGACATCGGCGCCCTGGCTGGTCGCGCCCTCGATGAACGCCCGTGCCATCGAGGGAGAGGAAAGACGCATGTCCCGGCCCACGCCGATGCGCGACGCCTTCAGATACGCGACGAAGGCGGCGCCGATTGCGCGCGCGCCCTCCTCATGGACCTCGTCAGGATAGGTGCCGCGCACGTCGTAGGCTTTGAAGATGCTCGGATTCAGGGAAAGAGACATAAGGACAGCTTCGCTGCGAGCCGACAGTCGATAGCCGATAGTTAACAGTTAACAGTTAACAGTTAATTGAACAGTTAAGAGCACTGTCAACTGTCGACTGTGAACTGTTGACTGCCTGATTTCATAACCTGCTGAAATCCGTGACGACCGATTTGTCGCCGAGCACGACCCCGTTTTCGATTGTCGCGCTTCGGCCAACGTGGCACTGCCGGCCGAGAATCGACTGCGAGACGAGGGCGTCCTGGCAGATGCGTGTGTTCGCCCAGAGAATCGACTGCGCGACGGTGGCGTGCTCCTCGACGTGGCATTGGCGCCCGACCACAGAGTAGGGCCCGATTCGGGCGCCCGCCTTGACGACCGTGCCTTCGTCGATGAAGCACGGCGCCTCGAGCACCGCGCCCTCGTCCACCCGGGCGTCTTCTGACACCCACGCGATGGGTCCACCAGCGAAGCGCGTCGAGCGGAAATGGCCATCCATGATGTCTCGGTGCACCTGCGTGTACTTGGCGGGCGTGCCGATATCGATCCAGTAGCCACGATCGACGTAGGCCACGAAGGTTTCGCCGCGCTCGATGAGCGAAGGGAAGTAGCTCCGTTCGATCGACCACGGCGTGTCGGCTGGAATGCGGTCGAAGGTATCCGGCTCGAGCACGTAGATGCCGGCGTTGATGGTGTCGCACGTGATCTCGTCGGGCTTGGGTTTCTCGAGAAAGCGCCGAACGTTGCCTGCCTCGTCGGTCTCGACCAGTCCATACGCGCTCGGGTTCTCGACGGGCGTGAGGACGATCGTCGCCTTCGCTTTCCGCTCGCGATGGAGCGCGATGACCGAGGCGAGATCGATCTCGGTGAGGACGTCCCCGTTGAAGACCACGACCGACTCGCGCAGCGCTTCGCCGGCGTAGCGGACGGCGCCCGCCGTGCCGAGCGGCGCCGGCTCGACCACGTACCGGATGCTCAGGCCGCTCTCGCCGCCGTCGCCGAAGATGTGCTCGATGCGCCGGGGCTGGTAGTTCAAGCTCAGGATGACCTGGTCGATTTCGGGCACGCGCTTGAGCAGATCGAGCTGGTAGTTGAGAAACGGCCGCTCGAAAATCGGTACGATCGGTTTGGGTGTGTGAATGGTGAGCGGCCGGAGCCTCGTGCCTTTGCCCCCGGCCAGGAGGATCGCCTTCATCGCAACCACCGATGATATCATGTGCCCCGCAGGCACATGAACCTCCCGAATGCGCTCACCGCCACGCGGATCTTCCTGGTGCCGCTGCTGGTGGTCGTGCTCCTGACGAAATTCGAAGGGCGGATGATCCTCGGCGTGCGGAAGGAGCTGGCCGGCGCGGCGATCTTCGGTCTGGCGTCGCTGACCGACTGGCTCGACGGGTACTTCGCGCGCCGACGCCAGCAGGTGACGTCGATCGGGCAGGTGATGGATCCGCTCGCCGACAAGCTGCTCACCTCGGCCGCGTTTCTGGCGCTCGTCCAGATGGGGCTGGCGCCCGCGTGGATGGTTGCGATCATCATCGGCCGCGAGCTCGCGGTCACGGCGCTGCGCAGCCGCTCCTATTCCCGCGGCGTGTCGATGCCCGCCTCATGGCTCGGCAAGACGAAGATGGTCGCGCAGGTGGTGGCCATCCTGGCGCTGATTCTGGGCGATGTCTACCTGCCGGGACTGCTCGTGCTGGGGCGGGCGGCGCTGTGGGTGGTGGTGGCGCTCGCGCTGGCGTCCGCGGCCGATTACTTCCGCCGCTTCACCGGCGTGCTGACGGCGCGGGTCGCGGACATCGCAGATGCCCGGCCTCAGCACAAGGACAGAAAAGCTGGGTAGAGCCCGCTACCGTCGCCTCGGAATCAGCAAGTCCCCAGCCGTGATCGCGTCGCGCGTCTGGGTGAGTCGCAGGATCGACGTGGTGTCGCCCACGGAAATCACAATCGCTTCGCCAACGGCCGCGAGCGGCACGCCCGGCACCTTCACGTCGCGATAGATCGCGTAGCGCGCGCCGGGGGACGCGCCCTGGCTCTGCCCGATGTCGGCCAACATCATGTCGCCCTGGCCGCCGATCGTCCGTCCGTAGTCGCCAAACAGCACGCGCGAAGGTGAAGAGAAGTCGAGCTCGCCGCTCGCGTCGGCGCGGTCGACCCCGGGCGGCAGCACGGGCGCGGCCCAAGGCTCGAGGTAGTCCCACTGCTGAATCCCGTCGCACGCAAGGTCGATCCGGGCAGTCGACGTGCCCTCGTTGGCCGCGGTGATACTGAGCGATCCTGCGGTCACGACCGCGTGTGGTCCGGTCTTGCTCTCGTAGCCGGAGACCACCCTGCGGCGCACGAAGAACCGCTGCCCCGCCTGAACGCCTTTGGCGGTCCCGGCGTTGACGATGACCATGTCGCGGAGGCCGTACAGCGCGCGAACCGACGTGTCCAGCGCGGCGACGACCTGGGGGAGATCGGCTGAGAGCGGTCCGGCGCCCGCCGCTCGCGGGGCGCACGCGGCAGCCGTCGTCATCGGCACGGAAAGATCCTGCGCCGCCATGGGGCGCGCGAAGAGGGTCACGAGCGAGCACGCGACGAATACACGCTGAGTCATGGTCATGATGCTGGTTTCACCTGTGCCTGCGTTTTGAGTCCCGTGATGCGCTTGCGCGTCTCTTCGAGGTGCTCGCTCTCCTGGAATTCGTCGATGAGCTTCTCGAAGTACGGCAGCGCCTCCGCCTCCCGCTTCTGCTTGATCAACGACTCGCCGAGGTAGAAATACACGCCGTCCCGGCGCGTGAACGCCGGATCCGCCTTGAGAATCGCCGCCAGCCGATCGATGGCGCCCGGGTACCAGTTGATCCGGAAGTAGAAGCGCCCGACCAGGTATTCGGAGTCGCTCAGGCGATCGCGCGCCTCGCGCAGCCGCGCCTTCACTTCCGGCAGCAGGCTGCTGTTGGCATACCGCGGCAGGAAGTTCTCGAAATCGCGGATCGCCGCCCGCGTCTCGGTCTGGTCCCGCTCCGGCGCCCGCATCTGGCCAAAGTGCGCCATGCCCAGCTTGTACTGAGCGTAGTCGGCCCGCGTGTGCGTCGGGTAGAACGCAAGGAATTCCTGAAATTCGTTGATCCCGAGGACGAGCGCCTCGGCCGTGTTCTCGCCGAGATACGTGTCGCCGATCGCCAGCTTGGCGTCCGGTCGGAAGGGGCTCTGCGTGTAGGTCTCGGTCACTTGCTTGAAGAACTCTCGCGCCGTGAGCCAGTGTCGCTCGTTCAGCTCGGTCGTGCCCCGATCGAACAAAAACTTGTCCGGTTGCGTCGTGCCCGGCGGCACCGCGCTGCGGCCGCTCGTCGCGCAGGCCGACGCCGCGGCCACGAGGAGCGCGGACGCCAGAAGGCGTCCCGCTCGCGTCATCTGAGGAGATCCTTGAGCCACTGGTATTCGGCCGCCAGTCCGCGTTCGAGGTCGACAGTCGGGGCGAAACCGAGATCCGCCCGCGCCAGCCGGGTGTCGGCGTACGTGTGTCGCATGTCGCCCTTTCGGGACGGGTCGATCCTGACAAGCGGTGTGCCGCCGGCCAGGCGTCCGATGAGCTCGACCACCTGGTTGACCGAGACGCGGGACCCGCCTCCAATATTGTACACACGCCCGGCCACACCCAGGCGCGCCGCCGCGATGGTCGCCGTGACCGCGTCGTGCACATACGTGAAATCGCGTGTCTGCTCGCCATCACCGTACAGACTTATCGGCTCTTGTCGGATGGCGGCCCTCAGAAATTTGTGGAACCCCATGTCGGGCCGTTGCCGGGGGCCATACACGGTGAAGTACCGGAGCGACACGGCCGGCACGCCGTAGCCCAGGTGATAGAGCGCGCACAAGTGCTCCGCCGCCAGTTTACTGACGCCGTAGGGCGACACCGGCTGGGGCAGCGCGTCCTCCCGCATCGGCATCGGCGTGTTGTCCCCGTACACCGACGAGCTCGAGGCATACACCAGCCGGTCGATCTTCACCCCGACGCACGCTTCGAGGAGCACCTGCGTCGCGTCAACATTGTTACTGGTGTAGACGGCGAAGTCGCGTCCCCAGCTCTTCCGTACGCCGGCCTGCGCCGCCAGGTGGAACACGTGGGTGCGGTCGGCCAGCAGGTGCGCGAGATCGGCATCCTGCAGCCGGGCTTCGACGAACCTGAAACGCGACTGCTGGATCAGTCCTGCCAGGTTGGATTCCTTGACCGCTCGCGGATAGTAGTCGGTGAACGAATCGAGGCCGACCACGTCGGCGCCGTCCTGAAGCAGCCGCTCGGCGAGCGTCGATCCGATGAAACCGGCAACGCCGGTGACCAGCGCTTTCATTTCTGCCGTCTGACTGGCCTCGATCGTGGACTCTTGGCCTCGGGCTGAAAAAGGTTGGTGATGCGTTCCGGCAACCGTCTGGGCCGGCCCGTCGCGTCGAGCACCGCATGAACCGTGTAGCCGCCGGCCAGCAAGGTCTGCTCGGCAGGACGCGCCAGCTCGTACGTAAAGCGCAGGCGGACGGGAGACAGCAACACCCCCGTCGTCCGAATCTCGATGTCGTCGTCGTACTTCGCCGATTGCCGATAGTCGCAGAACGCCTCGACGACGGGCAGCGAAAAACCCTCCCGCTCCATGTCCTTGTAGCTCCAGCCCTCGCTGCGCAGCAGATCGGTGCGTCCGACTTCGAACCAGACGAAGTAGTTCGCGTAGTACACGACGCCCATCTGGTCGGTTTCGGCGTATCGCACGCGCACTCGCGAAATGGAGCCGGGAGCGCTCAACGTACAGCCGGAGAGGACGCCCCGCGCGCGCCGGCCGCGGCGGCTTTGAGGTCGCGTGTGGCGCGTTCGGGATCCTGCGTGTGAAAAATCGCCGATCCGGCGACGAGGATGCTGGCGCCTGCGGCGACCACTCGCGGCGCCGTCGTGAGATCGATCCCGCCATCGATCTCGACGGGTGCTTCGCGGTTGCCGGCGCGGTCGAGCAGCGCGCGCACCGCTCGAACCTTGGACTCGCTGCGCGGAATGAAGGTCTGGCCCCCGAAGCCGGGGTTGACCGACATCACGAGCACGAAGCTCACGTCCTCGGCGATCTCGTCCAGGGCGCTCACCGGGGTCGAGGGGTTCAGCACGACGCCGGCCTTCGCGCCCAGGGTCTTGATGGCGTGCACGGTCCGGTGCAGGTGCGGCAGCACTTCGACGTGGACGGAGATCATCGACGCCCCCGCATCGCGAAACGGCTCGATGTAGCGGTCTGGATCCGTGATCATCAAATGGACGTCGAGCGGCAGCCGCGTCACCCGTGCCAACGCTCGGACGACGTTCGGGCCGATCGTGATGTTGGGGACGAAATGGCCGTCCATGACGTCCACGTGGATGAGGTCGGCGCCACCACGCTCGGCGGCGGCCACCTCCTCGCCGAGCCTCGCGAAATCGGCCGAGAGAATCGATGGCGCAATCCGCACGCTCATCGACTGACCTCGAGCGAAATCGGATCTCCCGGCGCCACCTGGAATCCGGCGCGCGGGCTTTGCCGTAGCACCACTCCAGGGACCACACCCGGATAGGGCACCGATCCGACGACGGCGACGCGGAACCCCTGGTCGCGCAGGATGGCGGCCGCCCGATCGCCTGACACACCGATGAGATCGGGCATGACGTAGCTGTTGCCCTGCTCGCCGCGGTTGACCAGGAGCGCGATACGCGCCGCCGGCTCGTTCCCAGCCGGATCCTGTGCCACGACGACGTCCGGGGGGTACGCCTGCGATCGTATCTCGGCCACTCCCGCCAGCTCGAAGCCGTCCTGGGCCAGCCGTGCGGCCGCGGCTCGCTCCGGTTCGCCCGTCA
>Ga0156018_1039_pt1 | contig 45892 bp, 24 predicted proteins | sample RifCSPlowO2_02_FD_107672 | JGI IMG/M metagenome (GOLD analysis project Ga0156018, IMG submission 107672) | Acidobacteria bacterium RIFCSPLOWO2_02_FULL_65_29 | reverse complement strand
CGCCTCGTCCGCGTGCCGCCGATGGCGGCGGCGTCTCGAGGCCGGCGGCGGTCACCCAGACGTTGCCCTTCGCATCGACGGTAATGCCGCCCGTCGCCTGCGGCCATTGATAGCCAGAGCTCGCGCCGCCCCAGCTGCCGATCAGATTTCCGGCGGCGTTGTATTGAAGGATGAACGGCGCGGCCATACAGCAGACGCTTGAAGACACCTGGCCTGTTCCCCCGGGAACCGGAATCAAGCCTCGCTCGTTGCCTTCGAGCGATTCGTTGCCGCGATGCGCGACCCACACGTTGTTCTGCGCGTCGACGGCCACGCCGGTCACCGAGCCGATGACCCACGAGTCGTCGACAAACGGCCGCGGCCACAAGGGCACGTTGCGGTACGCCGGCGCGCCCTGCGCCTCGGCCGTCCGGTTGAGCGCCGCGACGCCGACGCCCACGGTCACGAGCAGCGCAAGGCCGCTCACGCCCAGATACTGAACACGTTTCATAGAGGCTCCACTTCCTGATCGGCGCGGCCGATCGGGATCAAGGCTCCAAAAAGCCGAGCGCCAGTATATACCCGGACGCGCGACAAAAAACGCGTCTGGCGCAACATTCCCGCACAACGGAACGCGCCGCACGCGGCGGCCAACAGACCGGCGGCCGGACCGTATCCGGTCCGACTTGCCAGTTTGCCAGCTATCCTATTACGCTTGTAGGGTTTAGCAGGTTGCTTCTGACTTCTCACTTCTCACTTCTCACTTCTCCCTTCTCTTGGCGTTTCCGGATGACGGCGGCCGCGCTGGCGCTTGGCGCGCTGACGGCGGTCACCTCGGCCCACGACGTGCCAAGCGACGTCCAGGTGCGCATGTTCATGCGGCCGGAAGGGTCCCGGCTGCGCGTGATGGTGCGCGTGCCGCTCGTCTCGATCATCGAAACGGCGTGGCCCGAGCTCGGGCCCGGCCTGCTCGACCTTGCGAGGGCGGACGACCCCCTACGCGACGGCGCCGTCACGCGCGTCTCCGACGACCTCGCGGTCTTCGAAGGCGACCGGCGCCTCGACGCGCCGAGGATTGCCGCCGTGGTGGCCTCGCTGCCCTCGGATCGATCGTTTGACTCGTACGACGCGGCGCTCGCGCACGTCACGGGGCCCCGATTACCCGATGACACCGAGTTCGTGATCGCGCAGGGCCTGCTCGACGTGCTGCTCGAGTACCCGATTCAGTCGGATCGGTCGGCGTTCTCCATTCATCCCAACTTTCTTCGGCTCGGCGTCACCGTGCAGACGACGGTCCTGTTCCAGCCGCCCGAGGGCCCGGAGCGCCTGCTGACGCTGCACAACGATCCGGGACTCGTCAGAATCGATCCGCGCTGGTTTCAGGCGGCCTGGATGTTCGCCCGGGACGGCTTCTTCCATATTCTCACTGGCGCCGACCATCTGCTGTTCCTGTTCTGTCTGATCGTTCCGTTCCGCGGGCTTCGCTCGCTGGTCGCGATCGTGACGTCGTTCACCATCGCGCATTCGGTCGCGCTCATCGCCTCGGCGTACGACATGACGCCGGGCGCGATCTGGTTTCCGGCGCTCGTCAACACGCTCGTCGCGGCATCGATTCTGTACGTCGCGCTCGACAACCTGATCGCACCCAGTCTGCGGCGCCGGTGGATGGTCGCGTTCGGTTTCGGCCTCGCGCACGGATTCGGGTTTGCCGTGGCCCTGCGCGACTCGATGCAGTTTGCGGGCTCACATTTTCTCGCCTCGCTGCTGTCGTTCAACGCCGGCCTCGAGGCCGGCCAGCTGCTCGTCCTGCTCGCCATGGTGCCGGCGCTTCTCCTCCTCTTCCGCTTCATCGTCGAGGAACGTATGGGGGCCGTCATCCTGTCGCTGCTCGTCGCGCACACCGGGTGGCACTGGACGCTCGACCGTTACTACGGGCTGATACGATTTCAGTTCGAGTGGCCGGCCCTCGACGCGGCCTTCTTCGTGATCGTGATTCGGTGGCTGATGGTGGGCGTGGTGCTGGCGGGATTGGCCTGGCTGATCTTCGGCGTGTTCGGCCGCCGGGAGTCCGCGACGGCGATTACCGCAGAACACGCAGAGATCGCGGAGAAACACTAGAGCGTTTCTCAGTTCGGCGTAGTCAACAGTTGACAGTTCACAGTCGACAGCCGTCGGGGCGACGCTTGCTGTGAACTGTGAACTGTTGGCTGTCAACTTCGCATGTGCGCTACACCGAAGCGCAAACAGCTGTAAACAGCTATCAGCTCTCAAGCTCTCGAATCCCGAGTCCCGAATCCCGGGTCCCGAGTCCCGAGTCCCCCGCCTACGCTCGCGTGCACCTCAGACGAGCTACGACGGGCCCAGGGCCGCCGCCGCCACGGCTCTCGTGTCCGTATTGCCCGGATCCAATTCGAGGGAGCGGCGGAATTCGGCGGCCGCTTCGTCGCGCTTGCCCTGAGCCGCCAGCACGGCGCCGAGGGCGTTGCGTGTGCTCACGCGCCCAGGCTCGATCGCGAGCGCCGCTCGATACTGCGCGACGGCCTCGTCGAGCCGGCGCGTCGACACCAGCGCCAGGCCATACGTTTCGCGCATGTCCGCATCATTCGGCTCTAGCGAAACCGCCCGCGCGAATTGCTCGACCGCTTCGCCTTCGCGGTCGTGCGCGGCCAGCGCGAGACCTAGATTGAAATGGGCCTCGGCATGACCGGGCACCAGGGCCACGTATTCGCCGTATCCGGCAATCGCATCGTCGAACCGGCTCTGCCGCATGGCGACGTCGGCCAGCCCGCCGATGCCGTCGGCGTTCTTCGGCCACATCCGCAGCATCTCGCGAAACGCGCCGGCGGCTTCGTCGAGCCTGTCGAGAGTCATGAGCGCGCGGCCGATCTGGTGATACGCGCGGGGAACACTGAAATCGTCGGGTTTCAGCCGGACGAATTCCCGATAGTGGTCGATCGCCTCCTCGTGCCTGCCGTCGGCAGCCAGCTCGAAGGCAATCGCGTAGTGCGCGTCGGGCAGGTCGGCCACCGCTGCCTGAAAATGCCGCATCGCCTCGTCGCGCCGGCCGGACTCCTTCAGCTCCATTCCCACGTTGTAATGCGCGCGGCCTCCCGGCCGCCGATCCAGCACGGTCTGCCAGATGCCCGAAACGCTCTGATATTCGCTGTTGCGCTGGATCGTCAGGGCCATCAGCACTCCAGTGACGGCGACAAGCGAAGCGACTTCCACTAGACATCTTCTAAAGCCGATGTCCATGCGAATGAGGCAAGTTGTCGGCTTTAGAAGCTGTCTTAGCCCGGCCGCAAAGCGGCCGCCTAGTAGCGAAGATTCGCCGTTCGAGCCCGCAGGCCAGTTACTCGGCGGTTTGAGGCGAAGCTTCGCTACTCGCAGCCGGAGGGCAACCGCCACGATCACGACGAGGGCGGCGAGCGGAAGATGCATGCGGCGCTCGGCGCCAACCTCGGTGGCGACGGGAACCAGGCTGGACGAGGGGGCCAGAAGCACGAAGAACCACGTCAGGAGATAGGCGAGCTGCGGCTTGAGCCGCCAGGCGATCGCCGTCGCACACAACAGGGACACAATCCCCACACCGGATAGCCACACATCCGCCAGTGAGAGGGTCCGCGGGAATCCGTAGTCGAGCACCAGCGGATGCGGCCACACGACGAGCTTTAGATAGGTCGCCAGCATGGGCGCCTGGTTCAAGAGGTAAGTCCACGGTGCGGCCCCCGAGGAAAACCCCGCGCTGTGCGATCGGGGACCCGACCAGTTGAGCGCGATCACGACGAGCCACGTCGCCGACAACCCCGCGTACAGCCAGGTCCGCTCGCGGAGCGCCCGCGCCAATCCGCCGGCAACGAACACCGCGTCGAACAAGAGCACCATGAGGGGCGCGGTCGCCATCGGCTCTTTCGTCGCCATCCCGATCGCGCAGGCGGCAATCGACAGCGCGCGCCAGCGCGACGCGCCCGGCGCCGGATCGAGCATCGATCGCATCGCGGCGTACATCGTCAGCAGGTAGAAGAACCCCATCATCGATTCGGTCCGCTGCGTGACGTACTCGACAACCTCTGTCTGCAGCGGATGCACGAGCCAGACGAGCGCGCACGCGAACGCCAGACGGTCGCCCGCCTCGCGAATCGCGGAGGGTACGACCGCCAGACCGAACGCTCGCCGCAGGATGGCGGCGAGCAGCAGAGCGGAGAACACGAGCACGCAGAGATTCCACGCGTGATAGCCCCAAGGCTCCAGCCCCCCCACGGCGAAGTTGATGGCGAGCGAGAGGCTGACGACCGGCCGACCGGCGACCGCCGATTGAATAGGGGCCGACCACAGGGCCGTCAAGGGCCACAAGCGGCGGATGTAGGGGTTGTCGACGATGGCGCTCTCATCGTCGTAGATGAACGGCGCGGAAAGGCCGTTGGAGTACGCGGCAGCGGCCGCGACAACGAGCGCCACGCCGGCCCAAACGACTGGCGACAGCGCCCGTCGGACGGCGACGGCGCCATCGTCGGGCGGCGTCGCGCGCTGTTTTCCGATCCGCTTCGTGCTGCGTTTCATGCCATTTCTAGCGCGCTTTGAAAACGTCGTGTAGTGCAGGACTTCAGTCCTGCCTAGAGAGCCGGCTATCTCGTCCGCCGTTGGCGGTAGAGCGTCAGCTGCTCGCGGAGGCTGGAGGCGAGCGGCTCGGGCGGCGCGAGCTTCGCCGCGCGCTGAACGGCATCCATCGCGGCCGTGAAATCGCCCGATGCGGCCAGCGCCCTCGCCAGGTTGGCGAGCGCCTCGACGTTGGCGGGCTCGAGGCGGATCGCTTCGCGAAAGTGCCTGAGCGCTTCGCCGGCGTCGCCGCGCTGCAGGAAGATGCTCCCCAGGTTGTTAAGCGCCTGCGGGTAACCAGGCCGAATCGACAGCGCCTCGTTGAAGTGCGCCTGCGCCTGGTCGAGTCGGCCCGCGACGACGAGCGCGGTACCAAGGTTGAAGTGCGTCGCCGCCGACGCGGGATTGAGCCTGGCCGAGGCCTCGAAATGCGCCACCGCCTCGAACGGCCGGCCCAGCTGCAGATAAATTTGCGCCACGTCGTCGTGCAGCGCGACGTCGGTCGGTTCGCGCTCGATCTCGCGCTCGTAGCCGAACACGTCTTCGGCGAGCACTTTCGGCCGGAACGCGCGTTCGAGCGTGTCGAGGTCGGCGTCGTTTTTCGGCAGCGCTTGAATCCACAGGTCGCCCATCTCGTCGCGCGACCGCTGGCCCCAGCGAACGCGCGCCGGCGGCTGGTCGGGATTGCGGGGATTGCCGGCGGAGTTGTCGAACACGAACTGCATCGCCAGCCTCGTGCCCTTCGGCAGCGTGAAGGGCGCGGCGTACCGATAGACGTGCTGCCAGCGGAAGTCCCAGTCGGTGATGTCGATCAAACGCCTCACCGTGCCGTCCGGCAGCGTCGCGGTGCCGTGCGCCTCGCGCGCGCGGTAGTGGGCGTGCGGCTGCACCGCCACCACATCCACATCCACCGGCAGCACGAACGCATCGGTGGTCGTGTAGCGCGCCTCGCCCGGCGGAATGTCGATGCTCTGGCGACCGAGGCGCAGCATCAACGGCGTCCGTTCGGGCGGATCGTCGGTGAAGAAGAGCCCGATCGACGGCTCCACCTCTTCGGGCTTGCCGCTCGGCTGCATGTGCAGCTCGACGACGAGATCGCTGTTCGCCTCGAGCCGCCAGGCCAGGCCCCTCGGCAGAATCGGCGCGGCCTGCCCCGGCGTCCAGCCCAGGAAATGCCCGTCCGGATACATCGCGGAGCGTGAAATCAGGCCGTCGTACCCGGCCTCGGGGTCCGCCTCGTCGGCGCGTCGCGACGCGCGAGTCTTGTCGACCCGGATGTTGGCGTGGTGGACGACTCTCGGATTGCCGGACCGGAACTCGAGCCCGCGCACGTACCGCACGCGATCGACCGGCAGCGGAATGACGAAGATGCGGAAGACGTCGGTACCGCCGCCAGGAAGCGTGAACGCTTGCGCGGGCGACACCACGAGGTCCGGTTTGCCGAGTTGCCAGCCGGGCGCGATTCGAGGCGGAGACGGGAGATCGCGCGGATCGCCCTCCACGGCGCCTCCGTCCACCCAGCGCTGAAGGAGACCGATCTCGGCGTCCGACAGGCGCGACTGCCCCACCCAACCGCCTGGGACCGGTTCCGCTTTCCAGGGTGGCATGAAGCGCGTCCGCGTCGCGGCCGAAATCAGGCTCGCACGCGGTTTCGTTGATTCGTAGGTCAGCAGGCTGAAGGGGGCGGATCCGCCCGGGTGATGGCAAGGCGCGCACCGCGCGAACAGAATCGGCGCGACGTCTCTCGAGAAGGTGACGGGCGATTGCGCGTTTGCGACCGTCGCCACCAGCAGGAACGCGCCGAACCTCGCGACCGCATCGAACCTCGCGAAGGCCCCGAACCTCGCGAATGCACCGAACCCCGTAAAGGCACCTATCATCTCGCAAAATCAGCGATGTAACACCCGACCGCTGGCGCGGTCGGCGCGCTCACGCGCGTTCCGGCGAGCGTGGCCACGAGGGCGTCCTGGAGGTCGTGGCGCGTGGCGGCGGGCCGCTCGAGCCCGAGGCTCACATAGCGATCGTCGATGCGGCCCAGATACACCCGGCGATTCAGCACGTCGTAGATCGCGGCCTCAGGGGTGATGGTCGCCTGCGCGAACGTCGCGAGCGCCTGCTTCGGGTCGCGCAACGCGCCCCCCGGCAGGTTGTAGTCCTTCACGTGGGCGCGGATCATCGCGGGCGATTCGGCCGGGTTCGGGTAGACCAGTCGAAAGGCGACGCCGCGAGGGGCAAACGCGTCGTGCACGCGGCGCATTTCCGGTGCATAGCGGTTGGAGATCGGACACTCGACGCTGACGAAGAGAAAGACGATCGCCTTGGCGCCCGGCGCCGTCTGGAAGGGATCGACGAGGTGGTTATCGAGATCGGGCAGGCGCAGATCGGACGGCGCGCCAGCGGTTTCCGGAGCGCGAGCGGCCAACGCGGATGCGAGCGCGAAGGCCGCGCAGAATAATGTGATGAGCCGTCGCATGCCCTCCCCCATGGAATTAGCCTAGCACGCCCTTTGCCCTTTGCCCTTCACCGCGGCGCCTGGAAAGCCCGACCCTGTCTGTACAACGCCAGACGATCGCGTATCTCCGCCGCGAGATTCAACAGTCGAGCCGATTCCGCCGCTCGGAGCGCCAGACTCGCCGTCGCTGTGGCGCGGTCGAACGATCCGGCATTGGCGTACGCGGCGGCCAGCGCGTCGAGCACCGCCGCATCCCGATGGCCCGTGAGCGCGTCTGCGCGCTCGGCCAGGCGCACGGCCTCGGCCGCGTCCTGAAGCGGCGCGGCCGAGGTCGCGCGAATCCAGGCGAGACCGGACATCGCCGAGGCGAAGTCGTCCTTGAGCGCGAGCGCGCGCCGGAAGTGATCGACCGCCTCGGTCGGGCGTCCCTGCTGTACCAGCACGCGCGCCAGGTTGTTCTGGGCCTCCGCATTGTCAGGCCGGAGCGCGGCGGCACGGCGGTACTGACCGGCCGCTTCCTCGAGTCGCCCGAACAAGTGCAGCATCGCGCCCAGATTGTTGTAGGCCTCGGCGTGATCGGGCGCGAGACGGACCGCTTCCTGAAACGCCACCTGCGCCTGCTCAAACTGCCGCTGCATCGAGAGTGCGAGGCCGAGGTTGTAGTGGGCAGGCGCCGATTCCGGGTTGAGCGCCAGCGATTCGCGTAACGCGGCCGCGGCCTCGGCGGCGCGCCCGCTCTGCAGATACAGCATCGCCACGGCGTCATGCCGCAGAGGATTGCCCGGGTCGTGTGTCAACAGCTTCGTGTACGCGGCAAGATCTTCGGCCGCGCGTTTGCTTTCGACATCGGCGTTGAGAAGCGCATGGTCGGACGCCTCGCGCGCCACGATCTGCAGCCAGAGATCGCCCATCTCATCGGAGGTATTCTGACCCCAGACGACGCGCGTGGGCGGCCGGCTCGGATTGCGCGGGTTACCTTCGGAGTTGTCGTACGAGAATCGCATCCGGATCGTCGTGCCCTTGGGAAGCGCGACGGCCCGCTCGTATCGATACACGTCCTGCCAGCGGAAATCCCAGTCGGCGATCCGTATCAGCCTGCGCGTCGATTGATCGGGCAGCGTGGCGTCGGCCTCCATCTCACGCGCCAGGTTGTGGGCGTGGGGCTGAATCGCGAGCAACTCGACATCGACCGGCACGACGTAGCTGTCGGTCACCATGTAGCGGCCGTCGCCGGGCGCGATGTCGATCGTCTCGCTGCCGAGCCGCAGCCCGACCGGCGCGCGCACCGGCGCGCGGTCGGTAAAGTAGAAACCGACGCTCGCCTGCACCGGCTCGGGCTTGCCCGTCGGCTGCAGGTGCAGCTCCGCCACCAGATCGCTGTCGCGCTCGAGCCGCCAGGCCATCCCGTCGGGCGAGGGCCTGGGCCGCTGGCCCGGCGTCCAGCCGAGCATGTAGCCGGGCGGGTACACGGCGTCGCGCGCCATGCCTCCCGCGTAGCCTGGCTCGGGATCCCGCTCGTCGAGCCGCCGCGACGATCGCGTGCGATCGACGCCGATGTTCGCGTGGTGCACCGCGCGCGCGTTGCCAGGACGGAACTCGATGGCCCGGACGTAGCGGGCGGCCGTCGTGGGGATCGGCATCACGAACGTGCGGAACACATCGGCGCCGCCCGCCGCAAGCGTGAACTCCTGGTCCATCTGCACGATCAGATCCGGCGTGCCGAGCGGCCAGCCGCCACCCGACGTCAGCGCCGGCGGCGCCGGCGGTAGATCGCGCGGGTCGCCCTCGGCAGCCCCTTGCCGGATCCAGTCCTGCAGCCTCTTCAGCTCGTCGGCCCTGAGCGACCGCGCGTCGGCGAACGGCTCGCCGCCGGGCGCCGGCTTCCACGGCGGCATCACACCGCGGGCCGTCACGTCGGCAATCAGTGTGGCTCGCTGCTTCACGTCGTCGTAGCTGAGGAGGCTGAAGGGCCCGATCTCTCCGGCCCGGTGGCACGGCGCGCATCGCGCGAACACGATCGGCGCGATGTCTTTGTTGAAGGTCAGAGGCTGCGCGTGCGCAGACGAGCAGGTCAGGAGGAGGGCGACACTGACGAGTGCTTGCGTCTCGGTCCTCGACGCCACGTGATGTTTGTCTACTCTCCGGTCCACGGTCCCGAGCCCCCCGCCTCCGCTCGCTTCGAATGCAGGCGAGCTACGGCGCGGCACGCCGAAGCGCCTTCGGCGCGAAGGCGGCGAGCCCCGAGTCCCAAGTCCCGAATCCCGAAATCCGATGCTAGCATAGCGGGACCTGCTCGGACATGAAACGTCCTCGCCGTCAATCAGTTGCGGACACGCCGGCCTCGCCTGAGGCGCCGCGGTTCATCCTGCCGGCGCTCTCGATTCTTGCCGTCGCGCTGGCCGTCCGCCTGGTGCACGTGTGGCAGATCCGCCGGGCGCCCTTTTTCGACGTCCTCATGGGCGATGCCCGCGGGTACGACGCCTGGGCGCTCCGCATCGCCGGCGGCGAGTGGATCGGGCGTGACGTGTTCTACCAGGCGCCGCTTTATCCTTACTTCCTCGGGGTCATCTACGCGGTCGCCGGCCACAACCTGCTCGCCGTACGCGTCGTGCAGGCGCTCCTCGGGTCGGCCGCCTGCGCGCTTGTCGGCTCCGCCGCCGCGCGGCTGTTCTCGAGAGGCGCGGGTATCGCCGCGGGCCTCGCGCTCGCGCTTTATGCGCCGGCGATCTTCTTCGACGGCTTGCTGCAGAAATCCGTGCTCGACGTGTTCTTCGTGTCGCTGACCCTCTGGTTGATGAGCCGGATTATCGTGCCGAGCCCGGTCGGGGCGAGAGGCCCGGGACAAAGGGCAGAGGGCAAAGGGCAAAGGGCAGAGGGTAATTTTAGCCGGACCTGGTTATTCCTCGGCCTCGCCATGGGCGGGCTGGCGCTCACGCGCGAGAACGCGATGGTGTTCGTTGCGGTGATTGCCGTGTGGGCGCTCGTTGGTCGGCCGACGGTCGGGGGAGTAACGGCCGCCGCGATGTTCCTCGCCGGCCTCGCAATCGTGCTCGTGCCCGTTGCAACCCGCAACTACGCGGTCGGCGGCGGCTTCTACGTCACGACGTCGCAGTTCGGATCGAATTTCTACATCGGGAACAACCCGCGATCCGGCGGCACCTACGCGTCGCTCCGCTACGGCCGCGGCTCGCCAGAGTACGAGCGACAGGACGCCACCGAGCTGGCCGAGCACGCGTTGGGCCGCACGCTCACGCCGGCCGAAGTCTCCAGCTACTGGACCGATCGCGCGATGGGGTTCATCACCTCGCAGCCTGGCGCGTGGCTGAAGCTCATGGGCCGGAAGTTCGTGCTGCTCTGGAACGCCGACGAAATGCTCGATACCGAAAGCCAGGAGAGCTACGCGGAGTGGTCGGTGCCGCTTCGCGTGGGCGGATGGGCCGGGCATTTCGGCGTCCTGGTGCCGCTGGCGGTTTTCGGCGCCTTCCTCATGTGGCCCGAACGTCGCCGGCTGTGGGTGTTCTACGTGATGGTCGCGGCGTATTCGGCCAGCGTGATCATGTTCTACGTTTTTGCGCGGTACCGCTTTCCGCTCGTCCCGTTTCTGATGCTCTTCGCGGGCACCGGAATCGCCGGAGCGCGATCGTTCTTGTTCAGCGACAGGCAAGCGCCTGCGGCCATGCCGAGCCGAGGCCAAGCAGAGCCGAGGCGAGGCATCAGCGTAAGTACGCGCTGGGGGTGGGGCCCCGGCGCAAGTGAAAAAAAGTTGGCGCAGGCCGCGGCTCGGCATGGCCGCGGGCGCTGGTCCGTCGTCACGATCTCAGGGACCGTCATCGCAGCAGCTATCTTCACGAACTGGCCGGTGCTCTCGACGAGCATGATGCAGGCCGTGACCGAGAACAACCTGGCGACCGCCTTCCAGGACGGGGGGCGGCTCGACGAGGCCATCGCGCACTACCGGCGGTCGCTCGAGCTCCAGCCCAGCTACGCGCCGGCGTACAACAACCTGGGCGTCGCGCTTCGCGCCAACGGCCAGATCGACGAGGCCCTGGCCAGCTACGAGCGGGCGCTCGCCGTGCAGCCCGACTACCCCGACGCGCACTACAACATGGCGAATGCACTGCTCGAGAAGAACAAGCCCGAGGAAGCGGCCGCCCACTTCCGTACTGCGCTCGCGTCGATTCCCGACTCGGCCGGCACGCGCAACAATCTGGGCATCGCACTGGCGAGAGAAGGCAAGCTGGAGGAGGCCGTCGAGCAGTTTCGCGCGGCGCTGGCCGCCGATCCGCGCTCCTCGAAGACGCACCGGAATCTTGGCAACGCGCTCTCGTCACTCGGCCGGCGTGAGGAAGCGATCGGCTATCTGCGGCAGGCCGTGGAGCTGGATCCGAACGACCTCGATGCGCACTACGACCTCGGCACCGATCTCCTCGAGATGGACCAGCTGCCGGAGGCCGAGTCGGAATTTCGAGCGGCCCTGAAGCTGGCGCCCGCGTCCGTCACGGCGCACAACAACCTTGGCATCGCACTCGCCTCGCAGGGCCGTGTCGACGAAGCGCTCGCGCATTTCCGCGAAGCCATCCGGCTCGACCCGACATTCCTCGACGCGAAGCGCAATCTCGAGATCGCGGTCGGGCAGGAAAAGTCGTTAGTCGTTGGTCGCTAGTCGTTAGTCGAGAAGGCGTCCTCGACTAGACGACCAACGGCGTCACGACTAACGACTTCAGGACAAATGACTAACGACTATCGACTATCGACTATCGACTAACCTACCATCTCACCGTCGCGCCGACGCCGATGATGCGACCCTGGAGAATGCTGTTGGGCCGCAGGAAGGTTGCTGCAATGACGTTGGTCGACACGTAGCTGACCACCGCGTCCGAGTTGTTGACGTTGAACGCCTCGAGCGTCGGCAGCACCGCAACGCGGCCCATTCGGAACGTCCGCGTGACCTTCAGGTCGAGCTGGTTGACTCGTTCGGTGTAGACCGTGTCCTGATCGATCAGCTGCAGCGTGAACGTCGCCGGCTGGAACGCCGCCGGCAGGATGATTGCGCCCGCGGGACACGGAGCCGGGCAGTTCGCCGGATACCGCGTCGAGTTGCGCGTAATCGCCAGGTTCCTCGTGCTCGTGCTGCCCTGCACGTTCAGCCACGACCCGCTGAGCGTGATGCCGTACGGCAGCGGATACGATCCGGCCAGCTTGAACTGCCGGCGGAACGGGAGACCGTTTTCCCGATCGTCACAGAAGCGCAGCGTGTTTGGATTATCCGGGGCGGTGCAGGTCACGTCCTGCTGCCGCTCGAACCCGAATCCGCCGAACAGCTGCGCCCCGGCGCCCGGCCGCGCCCGGAACTGGAACCCGTAGGCGTCGTAGATCCGCAGTCGATTCGGATCGTAGGTATCCAGGTTGCGCGTCGCGGCCGCCTGCGCCGCCGCCGTCCGCCCGTAGATCGTCACCGGCTCGCCCGTCAGCGGGTTGTACACGGTGTAGGGAATGTAGTTGGGGTTCGAGAGCGGGTCGCCGTCGAACTGCCACGTCTGGTTGATTGTCGTCTGCAGGTTGGAGAAGTCGCCGTGGAACCAGCTCGTGGACACCGACAGCCGCGGCAGCAGCTCGTGCTCCAGCTCGAGGCCGTGCTCCACGTTGTACTCGCGTGGATACGCCCCATAGGTGTTGAGCGCGGCGATGCCGAAGTTCGCCGACAGCGAGTTGAAGTTGATTTCGCACCCGGGCGTCAGATACACACATCCGCGCTCCCCTTGTGCGACATCGTCGGCGTTGAGATCTCTCCAAGTCAGGGTTGCCGTCTCGGACCGCAGCGGGTTGTACTCCGAGGCGATGCCGGTCGTACGCGACCGATTGTACCGGTTCAGCGAGTACTTCAGCGCCGTCCGCGCGTTGCCGAACATGTCAAAAACGGCGGCAAACCGGGGCGCCCAGTCGTTCCACTTCGGTAAATCCTCGATCGCATCGAAGGTCCGTGCCGGCACGAAACGCCCCGCCGGCGCCGCCTTGGCAATCACCCGCGCCCGGACCTGTTCGTATCGGAGGCCTGCGTTGATCGTCAGCCGTTTCAGCGTCCAGGAGTCCTGCGCGAAGAAGCCGAGATCGCGCCCGAGCTCTTCGCCGTACAGCTCCAGCGGGGTGTTCCGGACAACGACCGTATTGGGCACGCTGAAGGGAATGCCCGTGCTGTTGCTCCGATACTGCTGATACAGATCCCCGTTCGCGCTGACACTGTGGGTGAACGGGCCCCACGTCAACTGGAACCCCGTCTTGAAGTTGTGCGACCCGGTCACGTACGACGCCGACGCGTTCCACGCCAGGCGCTTCGGATTCTGCGCCGTTTCAGCTAAAGTGGCCGTCTTGCGGCCCCCCAGATCGAGCTCATTCCGTCCGACAGTCGAGTACCACTCGGGCGTGCCGCGCAGCTTGGTAATTCCCGGCTGATACGAGTTCGTGTAGTACTCGGTGTTGTTCGAAAAGCCCCCTTCGATCAGCATCCGGCTCGACACCGTGCTCGACAGCTTGGTCGCCATGGTGTGATACGCCGGCGAGTACCAGACCGTCGACGACTCCTCCGGATCGTAGAGCGCCTGCATGTCGTGGCCGCGGAACTTGTCCACCTCGTCGAAGTACCCCGAGAACTTCAGCTTGGGCGCAATCTGATACGTCAGGCGCACGTTCGCGCTCTTGATGAACTGATCGTCCACGCCGAGGCTCCCATCGTCGTTGAAGGTGTCGGGGATGAAGTTGTTCACCGAGATGTACCGCGCCGACGCGAAGAACCAGAGCTTGTCCCGCTTGATCGGCCCGCCTTCGGATAACGTGAAGTCGATGATGCGATCGGTCGCGTTCCCGGTCCGCAGCCCTTTGTCCTTGTGCCGCTGCGTCAGGTTGTCGCCTTGCCAGTCGCCCGGCCGATACGCCGACTTGACATCGCCGCTGAACCGGTTGCCGCCCTCGCGCGGAATCATGTTCAGGCGGACGCCGCCGGCCTGGGTGTCGGCGCCGATGCCGGAGGTCTGATAGCTGACTTCCTGGCTCATCGAGTCGTTGAAGTAGCTCTGAATCGCGCCGTCGCCCTGCAGCCCGTTCACCATCTGACCGTCGACCAGCACCGTGGTGTTGGCCGTCGTCATCCCGTGCGTGGACATGTAGGTCTGCTGCATGGCGCGCGCGCCGCCCGTGTCGGGCAGGCTCAGGCTGATCCCGACGATGAGCTGGCCCATCCCCTGGATGGTCCGTCCTGTCGGAATAGCGTCGATGGCCTCGCGGTTCAGGATCTGGGTATGCACGGCGGTTGTCACGTCGACCGTGGGTGAGGAGCCCGTGACGGTGATGGATTCCTCGAGTGAACCGACTCGCAGGTCCGCGTTCAATGTCATCGTGAACTCGGCCGGAAGCACGATCCCCTCGCGCCGGAACGTCGAGAAGCCAGTCAGGGAGAAGGTGACGATGTAGGAGCCGGGTCTGAGGTCCGGGATGTTGTAACGGCCTTCGCCGTCGGTGACCGCAGCCTTCGATCTTTCGATAAGAGCATCGCTCGACGCCTCGACAGTGACGCCGGGCAGGACCGCGCCTGATGTGTCCCTGACGAGTCCAACCATCGCGCTCTGCGCGTGCGCGACACCTGGCAGTGCCATCAGGCACACCAACGTGATGAATGCGACCGTGAATCTCCTGAACATCAATCTCCTCCTTGACGCGTTAACCGAAGCGCCGGACGCTATTAATCCGGCCCCGCCCGATGACTGCGTTGCTTGGGATGTCGTTCGATCGCCGACGTGGCCACCCTACGGATACCCGACATGAACTCGGGAGAAGGGGCAAATTCAACGTAGCTCTACTGCCGCGCCGCGATCAATGCGAAATGCTGAGCAGACCGTCGTTTACTCGGTCACATTCAACGATTTGAATTTCGGGTTAAGCGGGACTCGGAAACCCGAAGAAAGTGCGAAGGACCGGAAACTGGGCCATCCGGCTGGCGCGGCGAGACTCAGAATGTAGTGCGGGTCTTCAGACCCGCCTAGCGGCTTATCAGCTTCACCACGAGCGCGCCGTAAATGCGGTGCGACTTCCGGAACTCTCGACCGAAGAACGACCCGGGCGCATCAAACTTGGATCGGACCGCGGTGAAGCGGTAGTCGCCGCGAAAACCCCAGCGGCCCTCCGTGTACCATTTCACGCCGCCGCCGAAGCTGCCGGCCGTCAACGTCTCGGTATCAGGCTGGAGCACGTTGTCGCTGGTCCGCATGATCGTGACTTCGCCGAGGCCTCCCGTGACGTATGGAACAGCTGTGCGACTGTTGCCGGCCAGCGGAACGACCAGGTTGACGGAATCGAGGACGACCATGGGCGATCCCTGGTTGACAGATCTCGTGCCGAAATCGAGGTTTTGCGGGCGCCCCGGGGCCGCGAAGAGCTCGGCTTCGATGCCCACCATGCTCCAGTTCACCGTGAACGTCCCGCCGGCAAGGGACTGGCCGAACCCGGGCTCAGGGCGTTCTTCGCCTTGCGTGAAGGACAGCCATCCGCCGGGAACAATCGTGAGCTCCAGCTTCCCTGCACCGGCCGCGCCCTGTGCGGAGGCTGGCACAGCCGCACACACAACGATGGCTACGAGAACACTCGCAAGCGTTCGTCGCACGATGGCTCCTCCAAGTTGTGAGATTTTGAGCAAGTGACGCAAGAAGGTGTAAACCACGGTCATGGCCGCCAGCCACCGCAACGGGCCGACGACCATGACCAACGACTATCGACTATCGACTAACGACTAGCCACTAATTCACCACTTAATCTGCATCCCGACCTTATAGAGCCGGCCCTGCGGGATGTCGCCCGGCTGATGGTACGCCGGCGTCCCGAAGTACGTGCCGCCCGTCGTGGTGCCGCTGCGCAGCGCGAGCACGGGGCTCGCGTTGATCGCGTTGAACATCTCGAACTGGCCTGTCAGCCGTACGCCCCGGACGGTAAACAGCTTCGCGAGCTTGAGATCGAACTGGTTGAAGCGGTCCATGAACTCGTACCCGGAAGGGATGAGGGGCACAACCAGAGACGCCGTCGTTAGCCCCGGAACCACCAACGCCCCGGGCGTGCACGGGGCAGAGCAATTGGCGGCGTACCGGGTCGTCCGTCCGATGTTCCAGTTGCTCAGCAACGCGGCACCGGGCAGGCTCTGGAGCGAGGCGGCCACCTGGACCCCTCCCCACGGCAAGGTGTAAGAGCCGGCGGCCTTGACCTGCGTGCGGAAGGGGTTCGGTCGTTCACGCTCGTCGCAGAAGCGCAGTGCGTTCGGGTTGTCCGGCTGGTCGCAGTTGATGGTCAGCGTGTGCTGGCTCGTCACGCCGCCAAACAGCAGCGCCCCGCCAGGCAGCCGCGCGTTGAAGTCGAGCTCGACCCCATCGTAGACTTGCTGCCGATCCGGGCTGGCTCGGTCCACTCGCTGTGTTTCGCGGTTCGCCGCGGCACCGATGTTGTACACCGTGAACACCTCGCCGTCGACCGGGCTCACGACCGTCACCGGCGTATAGTCGCTCGGCGTGCGGAAGGTGTAGTCGGTGATGTCCAGGTTGTGGAACGTGCGGTGGTGCCACGACGCCGTCACCGATACCCGCGGCAGCACCTCGTGCTGCACGCTCACGCTGGTCTCGATGTTATAGGGGCGCGGAAAGTTCGGGTCCGGCGTGCGGAGCGCCACCAGCCCACCGAAATTGTTCGGCAGCTGGGCGAGATTGATCTCGCACCCAGGCGTGAGGTACACGCAGCCGAACTCGCCCTGCGCGATGTCGTCGCCGTTGAGATCCCGCCAGCTCAACACCGCGGTATTGCCGGTGCCCAGCTGGTTGTAGTCGTCGGTAAACCCCGTCGTGCTGGAACCGTTGTACCGGCTGAACGTACCCTTGATGGCGGTCTTCGCGTTGCCGAACAGGTCGTACACGATCCCGAAGCGCGGCGAGAAGTCCTTCCAATTCGGGAGGTTCTCCACAGTGGGTGTGCTGCGCTCCGGCACGAAGCGACCAGCCCCGGCGACCGTTCCCGTGACCTGCGCGTTGAGATATTCCCAGCGCAGCCCCGGATTGAGGGTCAGACGCTTGAGCGTCCACGAGTCCTGAATGTAGAGACCGATGTCGTTGTTCAGCCGTTCCTGCCACCATCGAGGGGTGTTGTACACCGTGACCGAGTCGGGCACACCGCTCCGATAGCGCTGGACGAGGTCGGCGTTGCGGTCCTCGGTGTGGTTGAAGGGGCCCCAGGTCCGCTGAATCCCCGTCTTGATATTGTGCGTCCCCGTCACATAGGTCATCGACGCCTGCAGCACGTAGCGCTCGGGTCCCTGGAACGTGTCGGCGGCGGCGAACCAGGTCGTGCCCAGATTGAGGTCCGTTTTCACCGGCGTGGCGTACCACGCGGCCGTGCCGCGTTCCTTGGGCACCGTCGGATCGACCGAATGGTTCGCGTAGAACTCGATGTTGGTGGAGTAGCCCGCTTCGAACAGCATCCGGTCGCTGGCCGTCATCGTCCACTTCGCGGCGCCCGTGTAGTAATGGGGTGTGTACCAGTTGCGCGCCGCCGTCGCCGGATCTTGGCCGGCGCTCATGTTGTGCCCGCGGTACTTATCGACCTGGTCGTTGTACGCAGACACCCGCATCCGCGGCGTCATCTGCCAGGTCATCCGGAGCAGGGCGCTGCGGATGTACTGATCGTCGACGCCCACGGGTCCGCTGGTCGGTGCGAACGATTTCCCGTAGTCCGCCGAGTAGAACGTGTCGGCCACCGTCGCGTAATTCCCCCAATGGCGAGCCGAGAAGAAGAACCAGAGCTTGTCTCGCTTGATCGGGCCGCCCTCCGAGAAGTTGAAGTCCCAGAGCTTGAGAACCGTCGACTGGGCGCTGAGTCCCTGTCCGCGCAGCTGTGCCGTCAGGTTGTCGCTCTGCCACTCGCCGGGTGCCCACGAGCCGAAAAACGCGCCCGCAAACCGGTTGCCGCCCGTCTGCGGAATCATATTCACCCGCACGCCGCCGCCCGACACGTCGGCCCCGATGCCTGCGGTCTGGAACGACATCTCCTCGCTCATCATGTTGTTGAAGTAGGTCTGGACTGCGCCGTCGCTCTGTAGGCCGTTGATCATCTGGCCGTCCACCTGCATCGTCACGTTCGCGGCACTCGCGCCGTGCACCGACATGTAGGTGTTCTGCATCGACGCCTCGCCGCCCACATCGGGACTGCTCAGGGCGATGCCGGGCACCATCTGGGCATAGCCCTGGTAGCTCCGGCCGGCGGGCACCGCATCCAGGATCTCGCGGCTCAGCACCTGCGCCCGCGCCGTGCTCTGAACGTCGACAATGGGCGTCTGGCCGGAGACCGTCACGGTCTCCTCGAGAGCACCCACTCGCATCTCGACGTTGATCGATGCCGTGAAGTCGGCGCCGAGCTCGATGCCTTCCCGTCTGACGGTGTTGAACCCCGGCAGGATGAACGTCACCACGTAGGTCCCGGGGCGAAGATCGACGATCCGGTACTGTCCCGTCTCATCGGTCACCACCGTGCGGACTTTTTCGATCAGCGCATCGCTGCTCGCTTCGACCCCCACGCCGGGCAGCACCGCGCCCGTCGTGTCCTTGACCACCCCCGCAATCGCACTCTGCGCGCGCGCGATCCCAGGCCATGCCACCAGGCAAGCCAACACCACCGACGCGAATGCCATTCTGCGGGCCATCTTCATGCCTCCTTCACTGCTGCGACCAGAGCGAGACACTACGCGCGAGCTCGAGTTGGAAAGAAGAAGACGGGCGAAAGCGGAAGGAAAACGGAAGGCTGTCGGCTGGTAACTGTATGAAACGCCTCACGGTAACCCCCCGGTATAGGTGAAGTCAATCCGAAACGGTCGTGAAACGGTCGGAAATCGTCCGGACGGGCGGACCCAGCACACCGATTCAAAGTTTTGAACTCGCCTCGGTTGGGGTCTGACCCCACTCTGACCCCACTCTGACCCCACAGTGCTACCCTCAGGCGACAATGAAACCGTCCGGACACCAGCCCGACATGCGCGCCGCGCCACGGAATGGCTCGTTTGCCCTGCCGGCGTCAGTGATTTTCCTGGTCGCGCTGTTCGTCCGGCTGGTGCATGTCTGGCAGATTCGCCGGGCGCCCTTCTTTTCGGTTCTGATGGGCGATGCTCGGGGCTACGACGCTTGGGCCCAGCGTATCGCGAACGGCGACTGGCTCGGCGGCGATGTGTTCTACCAGGCGCCGCTCTATCCCTATTTTCTCGCAACGATTTACGCTGTCGCCGGTCACGACCTACTCATTGTCCGGATCTGCCAGGCCGTGGTCGGAGCGGCCGCGTGCACACTGCTCGGGCTCACGGCCTGGCGGCTGTGGTCGAAGACCGCCGGTCTCATCGCCGGCCTGGCCCTCGCCCTTTATGCGCCGGCGATCTTCTTCGACGGCCTGATCCAGAAATCAGTGCTCGATGTGTTCTTCGTCTGTCTCGCGCTCTGGTTGATGAGCCGGATCGTCGCGCCGGGACAGGTCGCGACTCGGCCTGCCCGCCGCAGCTCGCCCAGCGATCAGGCGAGCGGAGGCGGGGACTCGGGGCTCAGGGCAAAGGGCAGAGGGCAAAGGGCAGAGGGCAGAGAGCAAAGGGCAGAGGGTAATTTTAGCCGGACCTGGTTGTGCCTCGGGCTCGCGATGGGCGGCCTGGCCCTCACGCGCGAGAACGCGATGGTGTTCGTCGCGGTGATTCTCGTGTGGATCCTGATGAGGCGGAGGTCCCCGTCGCCAGGCCCCGAGCCTCGAGCCCCGAGGTCTAGTCCCGCCTCGCTCTGGGCAAGCCCCATGCGGGAGGCGGGCATGTTTCTGGTCGGCCTGGCCATCGTGCTGCTCCCCGTCGCCGTCCGGAACAGCCGCGTCGGCGGCGGCTTCTACGTGACGACGTCTCAGTTCGGGCCGAACTTCTACCTGGGGAATAACACCTACGCCGACGGCACCGCGCAGTCGCTGCGCGTCGGGCGAGGCTCGGCCGAATATGAGCGGCAGGATGCCATCGAGCTGGCCGAACACGCGATGGAACGCCGGCTGACCCCGGCAGAGGTATCACAGTACTGGAGCGATCGCGCGCTCGCCTACATCACGTCGCAGCCGTGGGCGTGGTCGAAGCTGATGGCCCGAAAATTCGTGCTCCTCTGGAACGCGACCGAGATGCTCGACACCGAGAGCCAGGAAAGCTACGCCGACTGGTCCACGCCCGTCCGGCTGGGTTCCTTCGTCGGCCACTTCGGGGTGCTGGTGCCGCTGGCGCTCTTAGGCTTGTTCGTCACCTGGCCCGATCGACGCAGGTTGTGGGTGCTCTACGCTATGACGGCCGCCTACGCCGCCAGCGTCCTGCTGTTCTTCATTTATGCGCGCTACCGTTTTCCGCTGGTTCCGTTTCTGATGTTGTTCGCCGCCGCCGGTCTAACCGCCTTGCCGAACGTTCTGGCAGGTGCCGGAGCGGCTGACGGGGCACCGTCGGACGCGCCTGCGGCCGGCGCAACTGGAAAAGCGCCTGCGGCCATGCCGAGCGGTCTGCCGCGAGGCATCAGCGTAAGAACGCGCTGGGGGTGGGGCCCCAGCGCAAGTGGAAGAAAGTTTGCGCTGACCGTCGCGGTTTTGATCGCGGCCATCGTCTTCACCAACTGGCCGGTGCTTTCGCCGGAGCTGATGCGCGCCATCACCGAGCACAATCTGGGCGCCGCGCTTCAGTCCGACGGCCGCGTCGACGACGCCATCGTCCACTACCAGCTTGCGCTCACGCTGAAGCCCGACCACGCGCCGGCTCTCAACAACTTGGGGACTGCGCTGGCCGCCAAAGGCTCGACCGGCCAGGCCATCGAACACTACGAACGCGCGCTCGCCGTCGATCCAGTCTATGCCAGCGCGCACTACAACCTGGCGAACGCACTACTCCGCGAGGGGAAAGCGGCGAGCGCCGCCGAGCACTTCCGGCTCGCCCTGCAATCGACGCCAGGTTCGGCCGAGCTGCATAACAACCTCGGCATCGCGCTCGGCGACGTGGGTCGGTTCGACGACGCAATCGCCGAATTCCGCAAAGCGCTCGGATTCGATCCGAATGCGGCGAGAACTCACCGGAACCTGGCGAACGCGCTCGCCGAAATGGGACAACGAGACGAGGCGATCGAGTCCTTACGGCAAGCGCTGCGACTGGACGCGCGGGACGGTCCGGCGCACTACGACCTGGCGACGCTGCTACTCGAGGGGGAGAGTACTGAAGAGGCCGTTGTCGAGCTCCGCGCCGCGCTCGATCTGATGCCCGACTCGGTCGACGTGCACAACAATTTGGGGATCGCGCTCGGGTCGTTGGGCCGGCTGGACGAAGCGATCGACATGTTCGAGCGGGCGCTCACCTTGCGGCCCGACTTCGCCCAGGCGGGGCAGAACCTCACGGCCGCGCGTCAGCTCCGCGATCGGCTGTCGCCGCGCCCTCGGCCGTGACCGGCATAATCCCGACGGTGAAGGACCGACGCGACACACAGCGGTATTTCAGAAGGGTCCACAACGCCTCGAGGCCGTCGCGATACCGGATCTTCTTCCCCTGCTGGACGCTGCGCGCGTTGTAACCGATCGGCACCTCGTGAATGACGTAGCCCAGCCGCCGAAGCTTGGCGATGACCTCCGGGCAGAACTCGAACCGAACCGAGCGGAGATGGATGCTCTTGATGACGGCTGCACGAAAGGCCTTGTAGGCAGTCGCTTCGTCGGTGATTCGAGCGCCGAACAGCAGGTTGGCGGCAATTGTCAGGATGCGGTTCGCGATCCAGTTCGGCCATTTCACGCCTTTGACGTTCGCCGCTCTGACGTCCTTCATGAAACGAGACCCGAAGACGACCTCGGCCGATCCGTCGACGATCGGCGCCAGAATTCGCAGGTAGTCCCTGGGGTCGTATTCGAGGTCGCCGTCCTGAACGATGATGATGTCGCCTGTCGCGCGCGCGATGCCTGCTCGAAGCGCGGCGCCCTTGCCGACGTTGACGACAGAGTGATGGGCGACCACGATGCCGCCCACGAGCAGGCGGTCGAGGAGCGGGCCCGTCCCATCGGTCGAGCCATCGTCGACCACGATCACTTCCCGCTCGCATCCCGGAGGCAGCGGTGCGGCGACGACGCGCCGGATGACCTCGGCAAGCGTGGGACGCTCGTTGTAGACGGGGATGACGATGGAGACTTTCAACGAGATTGCAGATCAGTTCAGAGTTCAGATTTGCAGATTTCAGATTGATTCCAGATTGCCGATTATTGCGCGATTGAATGTTTGGACACAAACTCCAATCGGCCGCATGCCGCGGTTCTCTCACTCAATCTGCATCTGCAATCTGCGACCTGCAATGAGCTTCAAGCGCTGCATTCCTTACCACCTGACCTGCGCACCGACGCCAATCAGGCGGCCTTGCACGATGCTGTTGGGCCGTTTGTACGATGCCGACGCGTAATTGTTCGTCACGACGCTGACGATGTTGTCGGGGTTGAGTATGTTGAAGAGTTCCAGGGCGGGGCTCACGCGAGCGCGGCCCACCGTAAACGTCCTGGTGACTTTCGAGCCGACCGGGGTGGTCCCGTGTCATGATATGGCGCCGTGCGCGTGAGACCGCAAGACCGTTCGCCCGGCGCGCCGCTGTTCCTCCTGTTGGTCCTGTGTGGCGGAGCGGCCTCCTGCACGTCCAGGCCCGCCGCGCCAGCTGCGGAACAACCGCGACCCTCGAACGCCGCGGACCGAGCGTCCGCCGTCCGGCCGGATGCGCCCAACGGGGAGTGGTTCGTCGATCGGGCGGCGGCGGCGGGGATCGACTTCGTCCATTTCAACGGCATGTCCGGGCGCTTCTATCAACCCGAGATCATGGGGCCCGGCGTCGCGATGTTCGACTACGACAACGATGGCGACCTCGACGTCTACCTCGTGCAGGGAGGGTTGCTCGGGACCGGGCAGCCGTTGCTCGCTCCGCCGAAAGGGCCGCTGACGGATCGGCTGTATCGGAACGACTTGGGGGGCCACGGAGAGCGAGCGAGCCTGCACTTCACGGATGTGACCGAGCACAGTGGACTGAATCCCCGCGGATACGGCATGGGCGTGGCCACCGGGGACGTGGACAATGACGGCTGGGTCGACCTGTATCTCACCGGATTCGGGCGCAACCAGATGTTCCGGAACAAGGGCGACGGCACCTTCAGCGACATCTCGTCGCGATCCGGAACCGACAATCCGTCTTCTTGGAGCGTCTCTGCCTCATTCGTGGACATCGATCGGGACGGATGGCTCGATCTGTTCGTGGGGAACTATCTGAGCTACACGCTCGAGGCGGCCACGTCGTGCTTCAACCGTTCCGGGCCGCCGGACTACTGTCCGCCCGACGTGCATCGCGCGCAGCCGAGTCGCTTCTATCGGAACCGGGGCGATGGGACGTTCGTGGACGTGACCGCCGCCGCCGGCCTGGCGCGGGAGTTCGGGCCCGCGCTCGGCGTCGCCACGGCCGATTTCAACGGCGACCAGTGGATCGACATCTTCGTCGCCAATGACCAGAAGGAAAACCAGTTGTGGATCAACCAGCAGGACGGCACCTTTCGAAACATGGCGTTGTTATGGGGCGTGGCGGTGGGTGCGAACGGAGAGCTCAAGGCGAACATGGGGGTCGACGCCGGCGACTTCGACAACGACGGCGACGAAGATCTGTTCATCACGGAGCTGACCGGTCAGGCCAGCACGCTCCACGTCAACACCGGCACGGGCCTATTCGAGGACCAGAGCGCGCGGCAGGGCATCCGCGTTCCGAGCCTTCCCTATACCGGTTTCGGTACCGCCTGGATAGACTTCGATAACGACGGCTGGCTGGACATCGTGGCCGTCAACGGCTACGTCACGCAGAATCTGGAGGCGCTCGGCCCCGACAATCCCTTTCCGCTGCAGCAGCGCAACCAGGTGTTCCGCAACCGGCGCACCGGAGGATTCGAGGAGGTCACGGACCGCGCCGGTGCGGTGTTCCAGCTGTCGGAAGTGAGTCGCGGGGCAGCGTTCGGCGATATCGACAACGACGGCGACGTGGACGTCTTGATCGGCAATGCGGCCGGGCCCGCTCGACTGCTCATCAACCAGATCGGCAGTCGCAACCACTGGCTGGGCTTGAGGCTGGTCGGTCGGCCCGCGCCCCGTGACATGTTCGGCGCGCGCGTGGCCGTCATGCGGACGAACGGCTCCACGTCTTGGCGCCGCGCGCGGGCCGACGGGAGCTACGCGTCGGCGAACGATCCGCGCGTGCTCGTCGGCCTGGGCGAGTCCGCCGATCTCGTGCGGGTTCGGGTCACCTGGCCGAGCGGGCGTGTGGAAACGTGGTCCGAGGTGCCCGCCGATCGGTACACGACGTTGAGGGAAGGTGAAGGACGGTGACGGGCCGTGCCGGTTTCATGGCCCTGACGTGCGTGCTCGCCACGTTGGCCGGCGGGTGTGCTCCCGACGACGGTTTGGCGACATCTGTCTCTGCTCCAGGCTCTCGGCAAAGAGGGGCCGAGGCGGCGCAACCCGTCGCGCTGCCCGACGTGTCGCGACTGGCCACGTCGGTTCAAGCGCAGGTGCGCGAGCGGCACTCGACACTGATGGCCAAACTCGAGGGCCGGACCACGCCGCCCGCCGAGCTCGGCGATGCGTACGGAGAGCTGGGCCTGATTCTGATGGCCGTCGAGTACTACGACGCGGCGGCGTCCTGCTATCTGACCGCGCAGGCGTTGGTCCCAGACGATGCCCGATGGCCCTACTATCTCGGGCACCTCTACCGGATCAAGGGAGAGGCGGCCAAGGCGGCTGAGTTCTTCTCGCGGGCCCTGGGCTTGCAGCCGGCGGACACGCCGACGCTGATCTGGCTCGGGGAGATGTACCTCGATCAGGACCGGCCGGACCAAGCCGAGCCGTTGTTCCTTCAGGCCTTGTCGCGGGATCCCAGCTCCGCCGCGGCACTCTCGGGCGCCGGGCGTGCGGCCCTCACGAAACACGATCTCGCACGCGCCATCGATTATCTGGAGCGGGCGTTGGCGGCGGAGCCGCGGGCACTCGGCCTGCACTACTCCCTGGCGGCGGCCTACCGCGGCTTAGGCCAGCTTGATCGGGCCAGAACGCACGTGGAGCGGCGGGGAAGCGGGCGGCCGGTCCCGCACGATCCGCTCATGGAGACCTACGAGGCCGTGCTGCACAGCCCGTTGACCTACGAGACCCAAGGGCTGCGAGCGCTGGAAAGCGGGCAGGTGAAGGAGGCCGCCGATCTGTTCCGCAAAGGTCTGGAGCTGGCACCGGATGACCCGGGGCTGTTCCACAGGCTGGGTACCGCGTTGTTCATGGCGGGCGACACGGCCGGCTCCGTACAGCAGTTCGAACGGGCCCTGCGGTTGGCGCCAGAGTTCCCAAGGGCGCATTTCGGCCTCGGCATGGTCTTCAATCTGAAGGGCCGCCATGCCGAGGCGATCGAGCGCTTCGCGGCCGCCGTGAAGTACCAGCCGGATTATCTGGAGGCGCGGCTCGGTCTGGCCGAGGCCCTGCGCGTCACCGGGCGTCTTCAGGAGTCGCTGCCCCACTTCCAGCGCATCGTCGAGCTCGATCCGAGCCTCGCCGAGGCGTGGGTGATGTACGCGATGACGCTGGTTCATCTGGAGCGTTATCGGGAAGCCCGAGACCGGCTGAGCGAGGCCAGGCGCGTTCATCCGGACGAACCGGAGCTGACAGACCTTCTGGTCCGCCTTCTCGCTGCGGCTCCAGACGATCAGGTTCGCGATGGGCATCAGGCGATGGCGCTGATGCAAGAGCTGCTCAAAGGACCGCCGCGCGGTGATGTCCGCGAGACGATGGCCATGACGCTGGCCGAGTTGGGGAGGTACGACGAGGCCGTCAGCTGGCAGCATCGGGCGATCGCCGCCGCCGAGCAGGCTGGGCGTGCTGACCTGGCCCGACTCATGGCCCGCAACCTTGCACTGTACGAACAGCGCAAACCGTGTCGAACACCTTTGAGGGAGCCTGCTTGACCGCCCCCGCCAGCGTCCCCTCTCAATCCACGATCGCCCTGACGCCAAAAGGAACCTTCCTCCCCTTCGCGGTTGCCATCTTCCTCGTCAGCCTGGCCGTCCGCCTGGTGCATCTGTTCCAGATTCGACGGGCGCCGTTCTTCACGCTCTTGATGGGCGACGCGCAGAGCTACCACGCATGGGCGCAGCAGATCGCGGCCGGCGATTGGATCGGCAGCGACGTCTTCTACCAGGCACCGCTTTATCCCTATTTCCTCGCGCTCGTGTACACGCTGCTCGGCGAGGCGCCGATGACCGTACGGCTGTGCCAGGCCGTCATCGGCTCGCTCGCCTGCGTGTGGCTTGCCTTGGCCGCCTGGCGTCTGTTCTCGAAGCCGGCCGGAATCGCCGCCGGGCTGATGCTGGCCTTCTATGCTCCCGCCATCTTCTTCGACGGCCTGATTCAGAAATCGGTGCTGGACGCGTTCCTGTTGTGCCTGGCGCTCGCGCTGCTGAGCCTGCTCATCGGGCTGGCACAACAGGCAAGGCAGGCAGGGCAGCGAGGTCAGGCGGGCCACAGCTCAACACCTCCAAATGTAGGATCCGGCTCTAGCCGGATTCGGGGCAGCTCAAGCAGGATCTGGCTCGCGCTCGGTCTCACCATGGGAGGCCTCGCGCTCTCCCGCGAGAACGCGATGGTCTTCGTGGCAGTGATCGTCTTGTGGATCGTGCTCCGCCCCAAGGTCCGGCTAAAGCCGGACACCACAGCGAGACTGAGTCGCATGGCCGAGGCGGGCGCGTTCGTCCTGGGGCTGGCGATCGTCCTGCTGCCGGTTGCGGCACGGAACAAACTCGTCAGCGGTGAATTTCATCTGACGACGTCGCAGTTCGGTCCGAACTTCTACATCGGGAACAATGAGACCGCCTCAGGCACGTACGAGCCGTTGCGATTCGGTCATGGCGATCCCAAGTACGAGCGTCAAGACGCCATGGAACTCGCCCAGCAGGCGATGGGCCGACAGATGACCCCGGCCGAGGTATCCCGGTACTGGACGTGGCGCGCGCTCGAATACATCCGGACGCAGCCGGGAGACTGGCTCGAGCTGATGGGGCGAAAGATCATGCTGGCCTGGAACGCGGCGGAAGTGGCCGACACCGAAGATCAGCTCAGCTACGCCGACTGGTCGGTCCTGCTGCGCGTCGCCAGCCGGGTCTGGCACTTCGGGGTCCTGGCGCCCCTGGCCTTGTTCGGCATTTGGGCAACGTGGCAACGACGAGCCGAGCTGACGCTGCTGTATCTCCTGCCGGCCGCGTATGTGCTGGCGCTCATCGCCTTCGCCGTCATGGCGAGATACCGGTATCCGCTGGTGCCGTTCCTGATCCTCTTTGCCTCGGCGGGGGTGGCGAACGCCGGCCGGCTCCTGCAGGCGACACCGCGGCGGCTGGTCTCGGGCCCGGCAGCGGCAATCGTCTTCGCCGCCTTCTGCAACTGGCCCATCTACTCGATGGCGGAGATGCGGGCCATCACGGAGGCCAATGTCGGCACCGAGCTTCAGGCGCAGGGCAAGCTCGACGAGGCCATCGTGCTCTATCGCGCGGCGCTGGCGCGCGACCCCAACGACGCCCTCGCGCACAGCAATCTCGGCACCGCCCTCGCGGCCAACGGGCAGTTGGACGAGGCGATCGCTCAGCATCGGACGGCGCTGGATCTCGCCCCGAACGACGCCGACAGCCACTACAACCTCGCGAATGCGCTCATGGCCCAGGGGAAGATCGTGGACGCCGCCGCTCAGTTTCGGGAAGCGGTGCGGATCGAGCCGGGGTTGACCGAGGCGCACCTCAATCTGGGGAACGCGCTGGCGGCGCTCGGACAGACCGAGGAGGCGGCCGATCACTATCGCCGGGCGATCGAGCTCAGCCCCGATGGCGTCGAAGCCGTCAACAATCTTGGTCTGCTCCTGGCGGCGCAGGGCAGACTCGACGAAGCGATAGAGCTGTTTCGGCGAGCCCTGGCGATCGAGCCCGACTTGGCGGATACGCACATGAACCTCGCGTCCACGCTCGAGCAGGCGGGAGTCTTCGCCGAGGCCCTGATCCACTCCCGTCGCGCGGTCGAGCTCGTGCCGGAGTCAGCGAGCGCGCACAATGACCTGGGCGTCATGCTGGCGCGGCAGAACCAGCTCGATGACGCGGTCAACCATTTTCGGCAGGCGATCCGGCTGACGCCAGGGTTCGCCGAGGCGCACGGCAACCTCGCGATGGCCCTTCAGATCCAGGACAAGCTGGAGGACGCGATCCAACATTATCAAGAGGCGACGCGCCTTGCGCCCGGGAACCCGGAGATGGAACGGCGCTTGCGCGCGGCACGCGCCGCCCGCTAAAGCATTTTCACAACGCCGTAGCACGTAGTGTCCGGCTTTAGCCGGACTTCGCGCCCGGTCCGCCTAAAGGCGGACACTACAGCATTGTGAAAAACCTGTCGACTGTGAACTGTCGACTGTCGACTACAGGGAATCGAAAACCGTGGTTCGAGGTGAGGCTTCGCTACCGTGGCCCGCGGTACGGACGGCCCGTCGTGTAGAGATCCAGGCGGCGCTGGATCGAGGCGGCAAGCTCACTCTGGCTGGCAGGGAGCACGGCGAGCGCCGCGCGAGCCGCCGCTACGGCTCGGTCGAATTGGCCCGCCACGGCGTAGGCCGCGGCCAGCACGTCGAGAACGGCGGCGTCCCGACGCTGGGTCACGCGAGACGCACGCTCCGCCAGGCGGACGGCTTGACTCGGGTCCCGGAATCTCGCGTTCGGGTGTGTGGCCAGCAGCCACGCGAGCTCCGCGAGCGCCGCCGAGGCATCCGGCTGAACCTGGAGGGCGCGTCGATAGTAGATGATCGCCTCCTCGAGCTCACCCTCCACCGTCAGCGCGCTCGCCAGGTTGTAGAGCGCGTCGCCTTCGTCCGGGCGTGCCAGCAGTACCTGGCGGAAATGACGAATGGCCTCTGCCGACTTCCCCTGCAATCGCAGCGCCGCGCCCAGGTCGTTGTGCGCCCGGACATACTCGGGGTCCAGCCGTAGCGCCTGTTCGAGGTGGCGAATGGCCGTCTCGGCATCTCCCAGCCGCAACACCGTGGTTCCCAGGTTGTACTGCGCGACTGCGGACTCTGGTTGCAATCGCGCCGACTCCCTGAAGTGCGCCACGGCCTCCGCGACTTTCCCGACTTGCAGGTACAGGAGCGCCACCTCGTCATGCTGCATCACCTGATCCGGGTCCTCTTCCAAAACCATCTCGAATCCCACGATATCTTCGGCCACCTCTCGTGGCCAGCGGTCGTTGTTGAGGATTGCGAGATCCGCGGCCTTGCGCGGCACGACCTGAATCCACAAGTCCCCCATCTCGTTCGAGGACTTCTGACCCCAGCTGACACGCCTCGGCGGAGAATGCGGGTTGCGCCGGTTGCCGGCGGAGTTGTCGTACGTGATCTCCATCGCGAGCTCGGTTCCCTTGGGAAGGACGAACGGCTTTGCGTACGCGTAGAAGTCCTGCCAGTCGAAATCCCAATCATTGATGTAGATGAGCCACGTCCGCGTCCCATCGGGGAGCGTGGCGAATCCTTTGACCTCCCTGGCCAGGTAGTGCGCGTGCGGCTGGACCCCGTACACCTCGACGTCCACCGGCAGGACATAGCGATCACGGCTCACATATTCCCTCGCGCCTGCCGGGATGTCGAGATTCTGCCGGCCCAACCTGATGGTGGCCGGGATGCGTGTGGGTGCCGCGTCAGTGAAGAAGAACCCGATCCGACTCTGCACGCGCTCCGGCTGTTCGCCTGGCGTCAGGTGGAGCTCGAGCAGCATGGCAGCCCCGGGGTCCAAACGCCAGGCCATGCTGTCGGGAGCTAGAGGCCGCAGCTGCCCGGGCGTCCAGCCGAGGAAGTAGCCTGACGGGAACCGGGCGGCGAACGGCGTCACCCCTTCGTAGCCTGGCTCCGCGTCGGCGTCGTCCAGCCTGCGTGAGGTCCCTGTGGGATCGATCTTCATGTTCGCGTGATGCACGACTCTGGCATTCCCCGGCTGAAACTCCAGCCCTCTCACATACCTGGTGCCGGCGATCCGAATCGGGATCGCGAATTTGCGGAGGACATCCTTTCCGCTAGCCGGAAGCGTGTAGAGCGGCATTTCGAGGACGAGGTCCGGTTTGCCGAGGCGCCACCCGGCGGGCCGCTCCGGCATTGGAGGGAGATCGGCGGAATTGCCTTCAACGCCGCCCTCGGCCACCCACCGCTGGATGCGCGCGACCTGCTCGTCACTCAGCCGGCGGCTACCGACAAACGGGCCGCCATAGCCGGGCTCGGGCTTCCAGGGTGGCATTCTCCGCGAGCTGACCTGTTCTCCGATGGCCCGAGCCCACGGCCGGACGTCCTGATAGGACATCAGGGACATTGGTGCCACCGCGCCTGGCCGGTGGCAGACCACACAGTGCTCGAACAGGATGGGCGCGATATCGCGGCTGAAGGTGACGGCTTCAGCTCGCGCTTGCCCAGCCGCGCCAGGAGCGTCGCTTGCCGCGAGCACACCGGCCGCGAGACACAATCCCGCCGTTAGGATCGATCGCGAAGCGCCGAAACGCGCGGCACGGCTCATCGCAGAAGCCCTGGTTCTACTTCAGGGCCCGGCCTGTATTCTGGATCATCGTCTCGCCAGGGCGTGCGACAGGGCTCGTGTCGCAGGTAAAGCGCCAGGTTGGCAGCCATCCGCTGCGCGGCGGCAGGGTGTCCGGCCTCCACCGCGACCGACATCGCCAGGCGTTGCCACTCGACCGCCTCCGCGAAGCGACCAACCTCCGCGAGCGCCATGGCCATCGTTTCGGCCACGCTCGTGGTCTTCTGCTCCTTCGCCAACGCTTGCACCAAGTCGAGTGCCCGCTGGCCGTCGCGCACCTGCGGGTCGGGAGACGCGGCCAGGAGACGCGCCAGCGCCTGCGGGAACGCCGGCTGGTCAGGATGGACGCTCATCGCACCGTGGAAGCGCTCCCGGGCGTCCGCGTGGCGCGACAGGCGCACAAGGGCCATCGCTTCGCCGAAGCGCGCCTCTTGACTATCCGGCTCGAGCTCGAGAACCTGCTGGTAGGACGACAGTGATGCTTCGAGGCGGCCGATTCGGCGGAGCGCGTCGGCGAGCCTGAGGTGCGCCACTCGGAACCCGGGGTCGCGCATGATGGCAGCGGCATACCGATCGATCGCTTCCTGATCGCGGCCACTCCGCTCCAGCAGCGTACCCATCACGAAGTAGGCGCTGGCGAGAGAGGGATCCGCGAGAATCGCCGCGTCGAGCTCGGTCAGCGCGGCCCGCGCCTCGCCCATGCGGTTCAACGTCAAGGCGAGGTTCAGACGCATGATCGCGTTGTCCGGCGACAGCTCAATGGCCCTCCGGAACTGCCTCGCGGCCTCCGGCCAATCTCCCCTGGCACTGGCCTGCTGTCCGAGCTCCCCGTGGACTTCTGGGCTCCGCAGCACAGTGCTCACCTCGGCCATCAACGGATCGGGCATCGTCACGGCCGCCCCGGGACCCGCGCGACCCCTGGTTCGGTCGAGGTTGGACTGCGCCTTTTCGAGATCGCCGAGGCCACGATAGGCCATCGCCAGAGGGTTGCGGATGACCACAGCAGCGGGGTTCAGCCGCACGGCCTCTTCCAGATGCCGCACGGCGGCCGCGTAGTCTCTCTTCGCAAGGCTGGCCCTGCCCAGTTGGTACAACACGGCCGCGGTGTCTGGACCGAGGGCGCGGGCCCTGGTCAGGACCGGCTCGGCCGCCTCCGGCTGACCCAACTCGATGTGGACATGACCGAGCCACACCAGCGTCGGGAAATCCGTGGGACGGAGGCGGAGCACTTGCTCGAAGCGCTCTACCGCTCTTGACAGTTCCCCTTGGCTGATGAAGACGTGTCCCAAGTAGTAGGGCCAGCGGAAATCGTCTGGGGCGAGCGTCTGCGCATTCCGAAAGCAGCGCTCGGCCACGTCCAGAGACTTCGCCGCCATCAAGAGCTTGCCCAACTCCCCGTAGGCCTCGCTGCGGTCGCCTCGTGGCGGCTCTGAAACAGGCGGCTCGACGCCAGTCTCTGGCTGCAGCGTCATCAGCGAGGCGTACGCCTCACGAAGCTGCTCCCGGACCGACGCGTGCATGCCACTGAGGTCGGGCAGCGCGACCGGCAGGAGGGTCGGTTCAGCCGTAATCACCTGCGCCGCGGTGCTGTGCGTGGCGACACTCGCCGCGCGGCCGTGGCCCAGTGCGAGCAGCACAAACGCCACCACGAGACCGCTCAACGGCCCACCCCGCTGCCTTCTGTCAGCGTGATCCACCGTCCAACCGCAACGTCCGTCCAGTCTTCAGCACGACCGCTCGGCCACACTACGCGGATGCGCGGAACCGTCGTCGCACTGCCCAGGCCCACCAGGACCCGTGGATCGTTCGCCGAAGCATAGCTCCCGTCGGCTCGCGCGCGACGCCAAAGCGGCGGGCCCTCGTTACGAAAGACGCCCACTCTCGCGCCCAGCATATCTCGGCGCTCCGGTCCCCCGACCAGCCGCAGCCCAACCCAACGGTTGCGCTGGCCGACATGGTTGATCAGCAGGCGTGCCGGACCGTTATTGTTCGTCACCAGCACGTCGACGTCGCCGTCGTTGTCCACGTCCCCGAATGCCGCGCCGCGGCTGACCTCCGACAGCTCGAACACGGCGCCCGCTCGCGCCGTGACGTCTTCGAAGGCACCCCAGCGCGGCTGCCGTCCTTCGGCAGGCTCAGGACGCCCTGAGCTCGTCGTCCCTCGACCTGGCTCGGGGCGACCCTGAGCTTGTCGAAGGGTCGAAGGGCGCGCTGGGGACCCCGCGAACGGCCCCGTGCCCAGGTTGCGAAACAGCTGGTTGCGCTCGTGCAACGGAAACGGATCCGTCGCGCGGGAAAGGGTTTCCAGGATCCGGACCGCGCCGTTCGCGACCAGCAGGTCCAACCAGCCGTCGTTGTCGAAGTCGAACCACGCCGTCCCGAATCCCGTGTAGGGCAGGCTTGGGACCCCGAGGCCCACCCGCGCGGTCCGATCCTCGAAGAGGCCCGAGCCGTCGTTGACGTAGAGGGTGTTGGTTTCCCCGACGAGGTTCGTCATGAAGAGGTCCTCGTCTCCGTCATTGTCGAAGTCGCCAGCGTCAACCCCCATGCTGCCCTCGGCGCTGCCGAGGCCGTTGAGCGCCGCACCGGCCAGGAGCGCGGTGTTTCGGAAGCGGCCGTTCTGCTGATTGATCCACAAGAGGTTCGGCTCGCCGTCGTTGGCCACGTAGATATCCGGCCAGCCGTCGGCATTGAAGTCAGCCGCCACAACCCCGAGCGCCGGACCATACTCACGCGCCACCTGCGCCTCGGCGGTCGCGTCGACAAACGTCCCGTCCCGACGATTTCGATACAACCGGTCTGGAACGGGCGTGTAGCTCCGGGGCCCGCAGTAGTCCCTCTTACCCGTGCGGGTGTAGCAGCGGATCCTCTCGTCGACGCTGTGGTCGAGGTAGTTGCCGACGTAGAGATCAAGCCAGCCATCGCGGTCGATGTCGACGAACGACGCCGACACACTCCACCGGGGGTCGCTCGTGCGCGTTCGGTCTGAGACGTCCGTAAACGTCCCGTCGCCATTGTTGCGAAACAGCTGGTTCGGCCCCAAAGCGGTCCGATACAGGTCGACCCGGCCGTCGTTATCGAAGTCACCCGCTGCGACGCCCATGCCGTAGGAGCGCCCAACCAGGCCGCTCCCTTTCGTGACGTCCGTGAAGCGCAGCGTGCGAGTCCCATCGGCGTGCACCACGAGGTCGTTCCGATACAACCGATCCGTCAGCGGCAGCGACGCCTGGGGCGCGACCAGGGCGTCATCCAATATCCTTCCCGGGCCGAGCGTCTGGCCCTGCACGAGATAGATGTCGAGGTCGCCATCGTTGTCGAAGTCGAACAGGGCGCCGCCCGCGCCCATGATCTCGCTGATATAGAGCTCGCCCGACATCCCGTTGAAGTGGACGAAGTCGAGCCCCGCCTCTTTGGCCCGATCGGTAAACCACGCTTCACTAGCCGTGCTCGCACGGCCCGATTGCGTACCAGCGTGTCGAATTCCGCCGTGCGACCACGGCTTAGCCGCGCCCGCGTTGCCGGGCGGTTGCCCGGATATGACGCCGGGCCCTCCGGAGCCAAGAACGACAAGGAGAATTCCAGCGGTTGCGCTGGAGCACAAGCGCCCGTTCATGAAGCCACTAGAGTACGCCGGGTGAAGGAAGCACGTCGGAGCCTGGAGGAGGCGGGCGCCTCCCCCAGGGTCCGAGGAAAGCCAGAATGATGAGACGGCTTGTAACGAAGCTCCGCCTCAAACCGACGAGTGCCAGCGCGTGCGGCGGACCTTCGTTAGTAGATCCGCGGCCGCTCTCGCGGCCGCGGCTAAGCCGTGGTTGCACGGCAGAAATCGACAGGTTCGTACACGCTCCGGTCGTGCAAGCATGGCTAAAAGCGCCCGGTCACGGCGAAGCGGAGGACGCGCGCGTCGATGATATTGGTCGCTCGCTCGTAGAGCGTCAACGATTGTGCGCCCACGGACGTGCCCAAGCCGCGGTTGAGAGCCGCCCCGGCGTGGGTCCGATCGGCGGAGTTGTTCAACAGGTTGAAGGCCTCCAAGCGTACATCGTAGCGCCAGCTCCCGATGCGGAAGACCTTCGCGATGTTGAAGTCGACCTGCGTCAGCCTCGGGTAGAACTTCACGCTGTCCACGGGCAGCATGGTGGCATCGAACTGGGAGGGGCTCGTGCCGACCGTCGCGCCCCCTACCATGCGGCCGTTGAGCACGCACGGCGCCACGCAGTTCTCCACTGTGTAGAACGGTCCCTGGTACCTCGTCTGGTTGTTGATCGCGGTGCTGTTGCTGTATCTGAGCGCTTCGCCCAGCCCATCGCCGGGCACGCCGAGGATCGCGAAGCCCGTGTTGAACTCGCCCACCTTGGGCAGGGACCACGGCAGGCTGCCCGAGAGCTTGATCTCGTGCACGTACGGATGCGGATACGCATTCTGGTTGCAGAACCGCAGGTCGTTCGGATCGTCACCCCGGTCCAGCACGTCCTGACATTTGTCTTCGGCGGTCCTGTCGACCGTCCAGCCGCTGACGAGTCTCCCCCCGCCCGGCAGCCTGGCACTGACGGCCACATCGAAACTGCCGTAGACCAACGAGTACGACCCAGGAGCCGCGTTCCGATCCAGCACATCGAGAGCCGCACGCTGCGCAGGGTCGATGTTGAAGATCCGGATCGACCCGGCGTATGGGGCCGGACGGGCGACGTCCGAGGAGCCGGTGAAACTCTCGGAGGTCCGTAGCACGTTGTCGCCCAACGTCTGCAGCACGCCGAAACTGCTGGCAGTCCAGACCTCCTTGTCGGATCGGCGGCGGTAGGTCCCGCTGACCGACACGCCCGACATGAGCTCGTGCTGGACGCCCACCAACCACTGGTCGTTGTACTGCCGCTGGATGTCCGGGTCGATCCGGTTGGTCGCCCGGACGCCGAAGTTGCGATTGGCGGTCGGGCCAATCTCCCAGTCCTGCGCGATGTCGTCGCCATTGGTTCCATACGGGTTGGGGCACGTCGCGGGGTTGGCAAGAGTACAGCCGGGATGGAGTGCGCCGGTGGCCGGGTTGAGGGCAAGGTCGAACCAGGGCCGGTTCTCTTGCGCCAAAAACGCCGGCGCAAAGCGGTTCGGTATGGCGTCCGCGATAACCGACATGTACCGGTTCCAGCCGGCCTTCAGCGCCGTCTTCCCGTTGCCAAACAGGTCATACGCCGCGCTCAGCCGCGGACTGAAGTCCGGGCCCAGGCGCGGCAGGTCGACTGCCGCAAACGTGCTTGCGGGTTTGAACCGGCCGAGGAGGTTCGGGCTTTCAGGCACCCCTGGCTGCGCGAGGTCCATCCTCAGGCCTAAGCCGATCGTCAACCGGTTCACCGTCCACGAGTCCTGCGCAAAAATGCCCAGGTCGTACTCGACGTCACCCCGCGCGGTCACCGGGTTGTTATAGACAGTGACCTGGTTGGGGGTGCCGATCAGGCCCGGCGGCAGCCCGCGGGCCAGGCTCTGGGCGGCGCCGAAATGATCGGCATCCACGAAGTCCAGCTGCCGGCCAAAGGGGCTCGGAGCACTGGAATAGAGCTGGATGAGGTTGGCATTGTTGTTTCGGTTACGCCGCTGGTTCCCCCACTTGTTCTGGAACCCCACTTTGATATTGTGCGAGCCGGTCACGTACGAAACCGACCCTTTGTAACTCCACGCATGCGGATAGTTTTCTGTTTCGTTGGCGGCCGCACCGTACTGCAGGCCCAGCCATGCGTCGTTGCGATTGACGACGCCGTACCAGCCGTCGCGGTCCATTTGCGCGAGAGCGGCCGGTGAGCCGACGGCCGGAAAGCACGGCGTGGCGAAACAAGGCTCGAACGCGGCCGGCACTTGCCGCCGTATGCCCTCCTGATAGCTCGGGTCCCAATCCTGGTACGACAGCGAAAAGCCGAACTCGGCCAACAGGCGATTGGTGACCGTCGACGTCCACTTCGCTGTCCCGGTGTCGTAGTGGGGGGAGGTCCAGGACGTCGACGCCGTATCCACGTCCGTTCCCGCCTCGTGCTGGGTGAACCGCCGCTTCCGCAGCTTGTCGAACCCGGCGGAAAGCTTGTTGCTCGGGCTGGCTTGCCAGGTCAGGCGCACGCCAGCGTCCGTCAAGCTGTTGGTGTCGAGCCCCTTGCTCCCGTCGCGCTTCACGCTGTTGAGCACCTGGTTGTTGACGACGAGGCGGCGCGACGAGGCGTGATACCACAAGCGATCCTGGAAGATTGGGCCGCCGATCTCGAAGTTGAGATCGTAGAGCCTGTCGATGTGCGGGATCCCGTCCCGCGCGTCGCCCGCCTTTTTCGACTGGACCCCGAGATCGCCTAGCCGCTCGGTCCAGTTATCGGACTGCCAGCCGGGCGACGGGCTGCCGCCGAGGAAGAAGCTGCCGCTGGTTCTGTTCCCACCTTCCTTCGGGATCATGTTCATGCGCACGCCGCCGCGCTGCGACTCGGCGCCGATCCCCGCGGTGGTGAACGACGTTTCGGCTATCAGCATCGGGTTGAGGTACGGCATCCAGTTGTCCCCGATGTACATGCTGATGTCCAGGCCATCGATCTCGTACACGCTGTCCCGTTGAGCCCCCGCGGCCCCGGCGCCCTCTATGCCGACCTGCTGGTGCCCGGAGGTACCGCCCACGTCGGGCCGGCCAATCCGGACGCCCGGCATGAGCACCGCGTACGACCAGAGGGCGCGCCCGGTGGGAAGCTCTTCCTGCAGCTCGCGCGACAGCACTTCGGTGCGGCGCACGGTCTGCGTGTCGACCACGGGCGATAAGCCCGAGACCGTCACGGTCTCTTCGACGGCACCAACCGACATGACGATGTTGATGGTCATCGCGAAGTCGGCCGGGAGCTGGAGCTCCTCGCGCACCTGCGTGGTAAACCCGGTCAGCGTGTAGGTGACCTTATAGACCCCGGGCCGAAGATCGGTAATCTGGTACTGACCATTGCCGTCGGAGACAGCCGCGCGCGTCCCTTCGATGAGCGCGGGGCTGGCGGCCTCTACCGTCACGCCCGGCAGCACGCCGCCGGTGTTGTCGGTGACTCGGCCGGCAATTGAGCTCTGGGCCGCCGCCGTGGCGGGCACCAACAACAGGCACGAAACAGCGACGAGAGCCTTCCCGGATCTCATGCCTTTACCTCCCTGCTTGAAAGCGAGCCAAGAATGTCGTCGAAAACCTAACGGGGTCACGGCCGTTCACCGAGCTTGAAGACCACACCGACAGAGATCGTGAAATCCTGATAATCGGCGCCATCCTTACTCACCAGCGAGGGGAAGTCTCCCGGCTTGGTCTGGTCGGGCTCGGGGAAGAATACGCGCCGATAATCGCCCTGGATGCGTATAGCCGTGAAGTCTGTCACGTCGACGCTGATCCCGCCGCCCGGCTGGATGGTGAGATTTGTCGAAGTGTGGCCGAAGAATTCGATCTTCCGGAGCGAGCGGGTCGCCCCCGCCATGATATGGACGAACGGCCTCGCGCGCCCGGCCGGCACATGGAACCGCGGGCCGCCAACCGCGCTGATCGTCTGGATGTGGACTTTGCAGTCCTGAAGACGAGGCGAACAGAACCCGGTCTCCGGCCGGTTGAACGAAAACGCCTGAAAGTCCTGGGTCTGAATCGGCGGGACCACTCGGTCCAAGGAGGCGCTCGGCTCGATGCCACGCTTGAAATGACCGGTCAGGTCGCCCGCGATGGAGATCCAGTCGTTCAGCTCGAAAGCGGAATCGAAGAAGAAACCCAAAGGCAGATTCTTCTGGTTCACGGCCAGGTCGTCGTTGGCCAGAAATGAGTAGCCTACGGACAGCTCCCCGGCGTTGTTCTGCGCCACCACAGGCTGCGCTAAGCCAAGGGTGCAGACTGCAAGCATGCACGCAAGGACACCACACCTCGTCACGTCTCACTCCTTCCTTTTTCGGAATCGGTAGGAATCGACGTCGCGGTATCAGGTTAAATTAGGCAGCGGTATGATGGCTGAAAGCCTATGCTCGCGTGGCCAGGCCTGTCAAGGCACAAAACCGTCGCAAAACCGTCGGGAACCGGAGAACACGACCCAGATTCAAAGTTTTGAACTCAGGTCGCGGGGTCTGACCCCACTCTGACCCCACTCCGACCCCACTCTGACCCCGCGTTCGCCGCTGCGTTCCTCACCACCTGACCTGCGCACCGACGCCAATCAGGCGGCCTTGCACGATGCTGTTGGGCCGCTTGGCTTCAGGTTTTGCCCCGCGATCCGGCGGAGTCGGCGACCCTGGAGCGAGTCCATGACGAGCGAGAGTTGAATTTCGTGATCGCGGGCACCGAGCGGAGGGTCGAGCGGCGGATTTCAACTTCACACCCCACGCATCCAGGCGTGAAGCTTCGTCACGTCGTCTTCGCCAACAGGGGTACGACATATAACGCCGAGTGAAGACCCGCGGCCCGACCCAAGCACCGAAGCACCCGAGCGACGCACCGGCTACGCGCTGGCCGTGCTGTTCGGCACCAACCTGATGAACTTCTTCGACCGCCAGCTGCTCAAGGGCGCTCGGGATTAGATCCTCAAATCCTCAAATTCTCAAATCCTCAAATCCTCAAATCCTCAAATTCACAGGGGGTGTTTGCCCCCCGCGACGACGGCGTCAGCAATTCGGCGGCGTGCGGCGATGCCCTCGATGCCCCCGAAGGCCGCGATGGGAGCCGACAGATCCGCCAGCGACGCCCCCCGGTCGCGCGCGGCGAGCGCGCGCCCGACCTGTCGCGCCGCGCGCGCGATCCGATCGGCGGCGTCGCCCGCATACGCGCGCGTGGCGTCGACAGCCAACCCGGCAAGAGCGTCGTCTCCCTGCGCGGCGCACATCTTCTCGGTTCGCGCCACCGCGCTCTCGATGGCGTAAATATCGATGATCACGTCCGCGATGTCGGCGAGCACCTCCTGCTCCTCCTTCAGCCCGCCACCATACGTGTCCGCCGCTTCGCGCAGCAGTCCGAGCGCAAGCCGCTTCGCGTGGCCCAGGAGCGAACGTTCGGAGGCCACCACCCCGTCCCGAGCCCCGAGCCCTTTGCCCTCTGCCCTTTGCCCTTTGCCCTTCGCCCCGCGCCCCGAGCCCTCCGCCCTTTGCCCTTTGCCCTCTGCCCTGAGCCCCGAGCCCCCGGCCGCAAGTCCCTGCTTGAGCAGCCGCGTGGGAATGATCAGGCGATTGATTTCGTTCGTGCCCTCGTAGATGCGCGTGATGCGCGCGTCGCGGTACGCGCGCTCGGCCGGGAACTCCCGCGAGTACCCGTTGCCTCCGAAGACCTGCAGCGCCTCGTCGACGGCGAAAGCGAGGGCTTCGCTCGTGTAGACCTTGTTGATCGAGCATTCGACGGCGAAGCCCTCGATGGTAGTGAGCACCGCGGCACTGTCGTGCGGATCGACCGCCTCGAGCGCGCGATCGACGTCGCCGAGCGCCCGGTAGACCATGGCGTCGCCGACGTAACACCGGATCGACATCTCGGCCAGCTTCCGCTTGATCAGCCCGAACTCCGAGATGGCCCGCCCGAATTGCCGCCGTTCCTTCGCGTAGCCCGCCGCGTGGGCGAGCGCAATCTTGGCGCAGGCGATATTGCGCGCGCCGAGCTTGACACGCCCGAAATTGAGCACGTTGAACGCCACCTTGTGGCCTTCGCCGATTCTGCCAAGGACGTTCTCGACCGGCACCTTCACGTTGTCGAGCATCAGGGCCGTGGTCGACGATCCGTCGAGGCCGAGCTTCTTCTCGTCGGAGCCCGACACCACGCCCATGCCGCGCTCGACGAGAAACGCCGTGAACTTGTCGCCGTCGACTTTCGCGAAGATCGTGAACAGATCGGCGAACCCGCCGTTGGTGATCCACATCTTCTGGCCGTTCAGCACGTAGTACCGGCCATCGTCGGTGAGTCGCGCGGTGGTCTTCGCGGCGAGCGCGTCGGAGCCCGCTTGCGGCTCGGTGAGCGCGTAGGCGGCGATGAGCGCGCCGCTCGCCAGCTTCGGCAGATATTTCGCCTTCTGTGCGTCGGTCCCGAAATAGACGAGCGGCAGCGTCCCGATGGCCGTGTGCGCGCCAATCGAGCCGCCAAACGAGGGATTGACGGCCATCGACTCGGCGACAAACGCCGAGCTGACCTTGTCGAGGCCGAGGCCGCCGTACGCTTCCGGGATTTCGAGCCGCAGCAGATCGAGATCGCCGGCCTTTCGGAGCAGCTCGCGCGTCAGATCCCAGTCGTGGGCATACAGCCGCGCCTCGCGCGGGACGACTTCGCCGCGCATGAACTCGCTGGCGGCGCGCCCGAACAACCGCTGCTCGTCGGTCAGGTCCTCGCGCGTGAAGACGTCGTTCGGTCCGACGTCGCTCGCGAGAAACTGGCCGCCTCGGACGGTCTGATGTGCCTGCGCCATAGGGTCAAGTTGACAGTCGACAGTTCACAGTCGAGAGTTCACAGTTGACCGTTCAGAGAGTTCAGAGGACTCACACCGTGCTGACCGACTCGCGCTGATAGCGGTGGATTCCGCACTGTTGACTGTCGACCGTCAACAACTGTCAACTCGTGTTAGGTGTCAACTGTGAACTGTTGACTGTCGACTGTTGACTGTTCACACCACGCAGCAGTATAAGCCACTACAAAACGTGCCAACCATCAACCAGCTGTTCGACCTCACGGGCCGCGTCGCGATCGTCACCGGCGGCTCACGCGGTCTCGGTCAGGAAATGGCCGAAGGGCTGGCCGAGGCCGGCGCGCGGCTCATGCTCTGCGCGCGCCGCGACGAATGGCTGACGCCCGCCGTCAAAGAGATGCGCGAGCGGGGATTCAGTGTGGAGAGCGTCCTCTGCGACGTCTCGAAGCCGACCGAGGTGCAGGCGGTCGTCGATCAAACGATTGCGGCGTACGGCAAGGTCGACATCCTCATCAACAACGCGGGACTCACGTGGGGCGACGAGCCCGAGACGATGCCGCTCGACAAGTGGCACAAGGTGATCGACGCGAACCTGACCGGCGCGTTCCTGTTCTCGCAGGCCGCCGGGCGCGACATGCTCACGAGACGGTGGGGCCGCATCATCAATATCGCGTCGATTGCCGGCCTGCACGCCTCGGTCCACGGCCCGCACTACGTCGGCTACGCGGCGAGCAAAGCCGGGTTGATGGGCCTGACGCGCGAGCTGGCCGCGACGTGGGGCGGCCGCGGCATTCGCGTGAACGCCATCGCGCCTGGCTTCTTCCACTCGCGCCTGGCCGATCCGGCCATCGAGAAAGTGGAGCCGCACATCAAGGCCTACAGCCCCATTCCGCGCGTCGGCGAGGCCGGCGAGCTGAAAGGCGTGGCGGTGTTTCTGGCCGCCGACGCCTCGAACTACATCACCGGCCAGGTCATCGTCGTCGACGGAGGCAGGACAATCGCATGACTTCACCCTACTCCTCCCGACCCTGGCTGAACCACTACGACTACTGGGTGCCGCATCACATGGCGTACCCGCGGCGGCCGCTCCACGACATTCTGGACACGGCCGCCATCGACGTGCCCGACCATCAGGCCACGGCCTTTTTTGGCGCCACGTTGACGTTTCGGGAGCTGAAGGATCGATCCGATCGGTTCGCGACGGCTCTGGCGGGATTCGGCCTCGCGAAGGGCGACCGCGTGGGCATCATGTTGCCCAACTGCCCGCAGTACATCATCGCCGCGTTCGCGGTGCTCCGCCACGGCGCGATTGTCGTCAACATCAACCCGACCTATACGGCGCGCGAAGTGCTGATGGTCGCGACCGATTCGGGCATGCGGTTTCTCATCACGCTCGACGCGCTGGCGCCGCTCGCGCTCGGCGTCCGCGACCGGACCAGCCTCGAGCGGATCATCGTGACCTCGCTCGCGGAGTACACACCGGCCGCCGCCGCTCCGCCACGCGTGGAGGGCACCGTGGCCCTCACCGATCTCCTCGATCTCACCCACGGCGTGCAGGCGCCGCAGGTGATCCGTGTGCCGATCGCGTCCGACGATCTGGCGGTCCTGCAGTACACAGGCGGCACCACCGGCACGCCGAAGGGCGCGATGCTCACGCACGGGAACCTCTTCGCCAATGTGATCCAGACCGAGGCGTTCATGTACCGCTCGCGGGAGCGCGGCGAGGCGCGCTACCTGCTCGTCATCCCGTACTTTCACATCTACGCCTTCACCGTCGGCATGATGAAGGGCGTCTGGGTGGGCGCCCTGCAGGTGCTGTTGCCCAAGTACGATGTCGAACAGGTGCTGGCGGCCATCAAGCAGTACCGGCCGACCTACTTTCCGGCGGTGCCGACGGTGTTCGTCTCGCTCCTCAATCATCCCCGCGTGAAGGAATTCGGCCTCGAGCACGTGCGCACGTTCAACACCGGCGGCGCGCCGTGCCCGGTCGAAGTCATCGACCAGTGGGAGCGCGCCTTCGGACGCAACCTGAGCGAAGGGTACGGTCTGTCTGAAACCTCGCCGGTGACCCACACGACGCCACAGCTGGCCGCGCGCAAGCCCGGTGCGATCGGCATCCCTGTGGTAGACACCGACATCAAGATCGTCGATGTCGAGACCGGCACGCGCGAGCTGCCGCTCGGCGAAGCCGGGGAGCTGTGCATCGCGGGCCCGCAGGTCATGAAGGGCTATTGGCAGCGTCGGGACGAGACCGAGCGGGCGCTCAGGACCGGCGAGGACGGCCGCGTCTGGTTCTACACTGGCGACATCGCCCGGATGGACGAAGACGGCTTCTGCTCGATCGTCCAGCGGAAGAAAGACATGATCATCGTGGACGGCTTCAACGTGTATCCGTCGGAAGTGGAAACCGTGCTCTACATGCATCCCTCGGTGCGGCTCGTGGCGGTGATCGGTATGCCCGACGCGTATCACGGCGAGGTCGTGAAGGCCTGCGTGGTGCTCAAGGAGGGCGCCTCGGCGATGCCGGCCGACCTCATCGAGCACTGCAAGGGCGAGCTGGCACCCTACAAGGTGCCGCGGCAGGTCGAGCTCCGAAACGACTTGCCGATGAGCGCGGTCGGCAAGATCCTCTACCGCGTGCTGCGCGACGAGCTCGGACAGAAGCCTTGAGAGATCGTGACGGTGCGGAGCCATCGCGAGGTTCGGTACCATCCCTAGGTTCGGTGCAATCGCGAGGTGCGGTCGATCGCGAGGTTCACATCTTGAAGAGTGACTCGGAGAGGCGATGAGCGAATTTGTTCACTATGAAGTGCACGATCGCGTCGCTGTGCTGACGATCGACAACCCGCCGGTCAACGCGTTGGGCGCGGGCGTGTGGGACGCGATCGACGAGGCGGTCGCACGCGCGAACGTCGACGCCGGCGTCGATGCCATCGTGCTGATTGGCGCGGGAACGACCTTCGTGGCCGGCGCCGACATCAAGATCTTCAAGACGCTCAAGACCAGGGACCAGTCGCTCACCCGGTCCGCGCGCTCGCACGCCATGCTCAGGCGCCTCGAGGACGCGGCCAAGCCGCTCGTGGCCGCCATTCACGGCAACGCGCTCGGCGGCGGCCTCGAGCTGGCCATGGCGTGCCACTACCGCATCGCCGCGAAAAGCGCGAGCGTCGGCCAGCCTGAAGTGCTGCTCGGCATCATTCCCGGCGCGGGTGGCACGCAGCGGCTCCCACGGCTGGCCGGCGCCGAGGTCGCCCTCTCCATGTGCACCGACGGCAAGCCGGTGCCGGCGCCCAAGGCCTACGCCTCGGGCATCATCGACCTGCTCGTGGACGGCCCCTCGACAGCGCTCGGGGCGGGCCCCTCGACGGCGCTCGGGGCGGGCCCGTCGACGGGGCTCGGGGCGGGTCGCCTGCTCGCCGGCGCGATCGCGTTCGCCAAGGCGCGCGCGGCCGCGCGCGAGAGACGAAAGACCCGCGACATCCCCATCACGCCCGGACAGGCGAAAGCCGGACTCGACGCTTGCGAACGCGCGAAGACCGGCCTCGCCAGGATCGCCAAAGGCGCCGTCGCGCCCTACGTGGCCGTCAGCGCAATCGAAGCCGCGATGACGCTCCCCTTCGACGCCGGCTCGCTCCGCGAGCGCGAGCTGTTTGCCGACTGCGTCGTCTCCAATGAATCGAAAGCGCTCCGGCACATGTTCTTCGCCGAGCGCGAAGCGGCCAAGGTGCCCGACGTGCCCAAAGACACGCCGGCCCTCGACATCACACGCGCCGCGGTCGTCGGCGCGGGGACCATGGGCGGCGGCATTGCGATGTCGTACGCCAACGCCGGTATCCCGGTCCTCCTCAAGGAGGTTGACGAAGCGGCGCTCCAGCGCGGGCTGGCGACGATCCGCAGGAACTACGAGTCGAGCGTCGCGAAAGGAAAGATGACGCGCGACGCTTTCGACAAAACCATGGCGCTCATCACGCCCACGACCAGCTACGACGCCTTCAACACCGTCGACATCGTCGTCGAGGCCGTCTTCGAGAATATGGACTTGAAGAAGGCCACCTTCGCCGAACTGGGCCGCGTGACGAAACCCGAGTGCGTGCTCGCGTCGAACACGTCGACGCTCGACATCGATGAGCTCGCGACCGCGAGCGGCCGGCCGGGCCAGGTGATCGGGCATCATTTCTTCAGCCCGGCGAACATCATGAAGCTCCTCGAAATCGTCCGTGGGCGCGAGACCAGCACGTCCGTGATCGCGACGTCCGTGAAGCTCGGGAAGCGCCTTGGTAAAGTGCCGGTCGTCGTCGGCAACTGCTTCGGGTTCGTGGCCAACCGCATGCTCGCCTACTACATGCGCGAGGCGTATCTGCTGCTCGAGGAAGGCGCGAGCGTGCCGCAGATCGATCGCGTGATGACCACGTTCGGCCTGCCGGTCGGGCCCTACGGCATGCAGGACATCGCGGGCATCGACGTCGGCGCGCGCATCCGTCAGTACCTCGCCTCGATTGGCAAAACGCGCGCGGAGGGTCCACAGTCCGAGGTGCCAGATCGGTTGTTCGCGATGGGACGATACGGCCAGAAGACCGGCGCAGGCTGGTACAAGTACGAGGCCGGCAGCCGGGAGCGCATTCCCGATCCGCTCATCGAACAGCTGGCCGCCGACGCCGCCGCGAAGCGCGGCATCATGCGCAAGCCGATCGCCGACGATGAGATACTCGCCCGCATCATGACGGCGCTGGCCAACGAGGGCGCGAAAGTGCTCGAAGAGGGCTACGCGCAGCGCGCCGGCGAC
>Ga0156018_1173_pt3 | contig 48038 bp, 34 predicted proteins | sample RifCSPlowO2_02_FD_107672 | JGI IMG/M metagenome (GOLD analysis project Ga0156018, IMG submission 107672) | Acidobacteria bacterium RIFCSPLOWO2_02_FULL_65_29 | reverse complement strand
TGGAGGCGGCGGGCGTGCCGGTGTCGGTCGTCGGCCTGCGCCAGCTGCGAGGCCTGCGAAGCACGCTCGACGCGGCAGGCTGCCTCCTGCGCCTCGTGCGCATCATCCGCGCGTCCGGGCCTGACGTCGTCCACGGGTTTCTCTATTGGGCGTACGTGTTCGGCGCTTTTGCTGCCCGCCTCGCAGGCGTGCCCTTCGTCGTCGCGAGCCGGCGAAGTCTGGGCTACTTCAAGGAGTCGCGGACGCTGCTCCTACTCCTCGAGCGGATCGCGAACAGCGCGACCGACCTTCTCATCGCCAACTCGGAGGCCGTGCGCCGGGACGTCATTCGCCAGGAGCGCGTCTCGCCCGCCAAGATCAGAGTTGTCTACAACGGCGTTCAGCTGAGTCAACCTGACGAACAGCGCAGACGCGAATTGCGCGCGCAGCTGAACCTGGCGGACAGGGGGCCGGTTGTCGCGGTCGTGGCCAACTTCATCGCGTATAAGCGACACGACATCCTCTTTTCAGCGCTGCCTGCACTGGTCGCCGAGTTTCCAACGCTGGTGCTGCTGATGGCAGGCGAGGGTCCCCTCGAGTCGCACTTCGAAGCGCACGTGCGGTCATCCGGTCTCGGGGAGACCGTCCGCTTCCTCGGTGCGCGCGCCGAGGCTTCCGACATCCTGTCGCTCGCCGACGTCGCGGTGCACCCCTCGGAGACCGAAGGATTCTCGAATGCCGTGCTCGAGGCCATGGCGGCCGCCAAGCCGATCGTGGCCGTGCGTGTCGGCGGGAACGCGGAAGCGATCGTCGAGGGAGAGACCGGACTCCTGGTGCCGGTAGGCGATGCCGCTGCGCTCGGCCAGGCCGTCTTGGCCGTGTTGAGGAATCCCGATGCCGCCAGAGCGATGGGTGAAGCCGGCCGCGCGCGAGTCGTCCGGCTGTTCTCGATCGAACGGATGGTGGCCGAGTACGAGCAGATATACGATGAGATCGGGACTCGGGACTAGGGACTAGGGGTGAGGGAGCGGCCGACCAGTCCCTCGATCGGACTGCTCGCGCTCGCGTACAGCTTGCGCGGAATCCGGCCCGCCAGATACGCCAGCCGCCCGGCCTTCACCGCGAGCTTCATGGCTTCAGCCATCGCCACGGGATCCTGCGCCCCGGCGATCGCCGTGTTCATCAGCACGCCATCGGCGCCGAGCTCCATGGCCAGCGCCGCGTCCGACGCCGTTCCGACGCCGGCGTCGACGATGAGCGGCACGCGCGAGAATTCTCGGATGATCCGGATGTTGTTCACGTTCTGGATGCCGAGGCCCGAGCCGATCGGCGCGCCAAGCGGCATCACCGCCGCGGCCCCCGCGTCTTCGAGCTTCCGGCAGACCACCTGGTCGTCGCTCGTATAGGGCAGGACGACGAAGCCTTCCTTGACGAGCACGCGCGTGGCCTTCAGGAGCTCCTCGTTGTCGGGGAAGAGCGTTCGTTCGTCTCCGATGACCTCGAGCTTGACCCAGTTCGACAGGCCCGCCTCGCGCCCCAGCCTCGCCGTTCGAATCGCGTCCTCGGCGCTGTAGCACCCGGCTGTATTCGGCAGCAGGAAATATTTCGAGGTGTCGATGTAGTCGAGCATGGATTCCTTTGTTCGATCCGAGATGTTCACGCGTCGAACAGCGACCGTGATCATCTCGGCGCCCGAGGCTTCGTGCGCCTTCACCATGACGGCGTGCGAGGAGTACTTGCCCGTGCCGACGATGAGGCGGGAGGAAAATGTTTTGCCGGCGATGACGAGGGAGTCCAATGACATTTCAGAGTTCAGAGTTCAGAGTTGCGATATTTTCAATATTTTCACGTTAATGCCTCGACCTTCGACCTGGCTCAGGTCGACCCTGAGCTTGTCGAAGGGTCGCCTCGGATCTGCTCGTCCTCGGCTCGGCATGGCCGCAGGCGCTAACCTCCTCCAACGAAGTTGACGATCTCGACCCGATCGCCCTCGCGCACCGTGGTGCTGTCGAACGACGCGCGCTTGAGCACGACCATGTTGTGCTCCACGGCAACGCGACGGGCGTCGATGTCGAGCTTCGCCAGAAGACTGGCGATCGTGACGGGCTCGTCGAGATCGAACGAATCGCCGTTCAGGATAATGTTCAACGGTGTCAAGTGGGGCAATCGGGTAATCGAGTAATCGGGTAATCGAGTAATTGTCGGACACGTCAATCGCTCAATCAATTACCCGATTATCCAATTACCCGATTATCCAATTCCACCAATTCCACCCGTCATTGTATCTCCCGCAGCCGGTAGAGCACGACGGGCAGCTCACGGGCCACCTCGGTCAGTGCCGGTTCGCGAGCGAGGTGCTGGATGATATCGACATCGGGATGGAAGGCCTCCGTGTGGACGAAGAGGTGCGTCACCTTCAGGCGCCGTAGCGCCTCGATCGCCGGTGCCGCCGGAAAACTGCTGATTTGAGCGAAGTGCTCGTGGTAGCTGCCCGGCACGAATCCGCTGTACCCATTCAACATCGGCTTCCAATGCCGTGTCGAGTTGAGCATGTACTTCGCATTGTGAAACACCGCTCGGGACGTCGGGAACGGCAGCTCCACGACCAGCGCGTCCGGCACGTCTCGAAGCTGGTCGTAAATCAAGGGCACGCCCGTAAACGGCGCCAAGTAGAGCGGCGCGGCCAGCGGCTCGACGATGGCCAGGACGATCAGCAACGAGGCCATCGGCGCCCAGTGTCGCGCCGGCAAGCGCCGCCGCAGCTCGACCGCGCCAAATCCCGCCAGAAGCGCCACGCCGATGATCACGAGATAGCCGAACCGGGACGGCGCCCGCACGGCGTGCAGCAGCGGAACCATGTCGAAGAGCGCGGCATAGCCCGGCGCCTTCGGGCCGAACGACAACACGAAGCCGACGATGCCCAGCGCCAGGCACATGCGGGCGCGAGCGTCTCTGAACGCCACGCGGGTCGCGACCGCGACGGCGGCGAGCCCCAATCCGGCCGCTCCCGGGAAGAGCGACGTGAATGACGTGAAGTGGCGGCTCCACAGCCACCCGTGCAGCCGCGCCGGCGTTGTCAGGTAGTCGGACCAGTTCGCGGCGTATTGCGCGGCGTCGGCGACCGAGCGTGTCATGCCCTGACCGCGGTACGCGCGCCAGTACGGCAGAAGAAACGGCGTGAGTGCCACCACCGCGACGCCGGCCGCCAGCGCGACCATTGGCGCAACCCTGCGGGCGCGCGGACCGAGGTACGCGTCCGGCCTGACGATCGCCGCCCCGGCGAGCCCGAACGCCGTGAACACGAGCAGATACACCGAGGTCAGCCCCTGCAACGCAAACCAGACAGCCAGTCGGAGCGCATTCGCCGCGCGCGGCTCGCGCAGAAGCGCGTCCAGCGCGAACAGCGCGAGCGGCAGAAACTCCCCGTGCTGCGCCTGCAGATGCGGCAGCCGCGACATCGTATGCGCGTTGAAGCCCGCGAGCATGCCCGAGATGAGCGCCGCGATCCAGTCCCCGGTCCACCTGGCCACGACCAACGCGGCCGCCCAGCCGGTCAGGGCGAAGCCCGCCATCAGCACGAGGTTGTACGCGAGCACCGGTGACGCTCCCAGCCACAGAAACGGCGCCGCCATCGCCGACTGCACGATCATCGATTCGGAGTACGCCAGCGTGTCGCGTTCGGGATAGAAAATGTTGGCGTCGTACAGGCGGAAAGGCGCGCGTGGCGCCTGATGCGCGACCCACGCCAGCGTCCACTCGTTCAGCACGGTGTCGCCGTTGTCGTTGCGCGACAAGTGAGCGGGGTCGGTCGCCAGCGGCCAGGTTTCGACGATCGCCAGCACGGCGAACAAGCCGAGACTCGCCGCACGAGGGCGCGCCTGCAGCGCGGTCCAGACCGGACCGTGGGTATGTTTGATGGTCAGCCATGCCAGGAGCAGCGCAACCGCCGCCAGCAGCGTGAGGGCGAGGCGATCGAGCAGGGCCGCGATCGCGGCCCGTTCGTACGACACCCGCCGCGGCGACAGCAGCCACCCCGGCACCGGCGCAAGGCTTCGGCCCTCGCGCGCCCACGCCCAGCGCATCTCGGCGTGTCCGCCCGCCTGCGAGTAGTCGACGAGCACGAAATGCGATCCCGGCTCGAGCCGGATACGGCCGTGGGCTTCCCGCGGCCCGTGCACGCCGCCGTTGTCGACGACGAGCTGCCCGTCGATCGTCACGGTCGACCCATCGTCGGACGTGGTGGCGAAGGCGTATTCGCCCGCGCGACGAATCGCGAGGTAGCCGAACCACCGGGCGCGAAACGCCGATGGCGGCGAACCGTTCCAATCGGCGGCGATCTGCGCCGTCGAGATATCCGGGGACACGAGCGCCACGGCCGGGTCGCCGCCCGGCTGTGCGTCGAAGAAGTATTCCGCTTGAAGACCCTGGGTGACCTGAAGCGCGGATCGCGCGGCTGCGGCGCCGGCCAGCAGCGCGACGAGCGCGATGAGCCACGGACGCGGCGCTGCGAGCGGTGAGCCCTTCACGCCAATGAGGCCCGGAACCACTCGTAGGTCTTCGTCAGGCCCCGTCGGAGATCCCAGCGCGGCGTCCATCCCAGAGCCCGGAGCGGCGTCGTGTCGAGACCCTTGAACGGCATGCCGTCGAGACGGCGGCGGTCGAAGCGCAACTGGCCGCCGTAGCCGACGATCCGACAAATCTCTTCGGCGAGCTCCGCGATCGATGAGACGACGCCGGTGCCGAGATTGATGGGTTCCTTGCCCTCGTACTCACGCATCACGAACGCGCAGGCGTCGGCGAGATCGTCGACGTAGATGAACTCGCGGCGTGGTTCGCCCGAACCCCACACGTCGACCGACGGCCGGAGGGCGGCGTGCGCGTCGTGAATCCGCCGGATGAGGGCGCCGACCACGTGGGCGTTGTCCGGCGTGAAGTCGTCTCCGGGTCCGTATACGTCGGCTCCGATGGCCGGGATGAACCGCGCGCCGTGCTGCAGCCGAAACGCTTCGCAGAGCGTGATGCCCGCGAGCTTCGCCGTGGCGTACGCGGCGCTTGTCGGCTCGAGTGCTCCGGTCCAGAGCGATGAGACTTGAAGCGGTTGCGGCGCCAGCCTGGGATACACGCACGAGCTGGCCAGATACAGCAGCTTGCTGACGCCGTGTCGCCACGCCGCCGGAACCAGGTGCCCGGCGACGAGCAGGTTGTCGATCATCAGATCAGCCGGCGCTCGCTCGTTGCCGGCGATGCCCGCGGTCCTGCCCGCGGCGACGAAGACGTAGTCGGGTCGGGTCCTGGCGAAAAACCGATCGACAGAGGCCGGGTCGTCGAACGCGGGGTCGGGGTCGCCGATCATCGCAAACGACCCGCGCGCGGCCAACGTCCTCACGAGCGCGCCGCCGATCAGAGTCGTCGCTCCGGCGACGTACACGCGGGCGTTCGTGTCCATGTCGATCAGGCGGGTGCGTGCGCGCGCACGAGCCGATGCGCCGTCATCTCATGGAGGTGCGAGACGGTATCGTCTCCAAATTTCCGGCGAACCATCTCGAGGTACGACGAATCGGTGAAATAGGTGTGGAATGCTTGATCGCGGAAGCGAAGGACGTCGGCCGCCGACACGTGTCGGGTCGGCAGCGGCAGCGTGTCGACCGAGTGCTGCGAGTAGCCGCTCCACGCGTCGGGCAGACGCCAGCCGAGCTTCAACGCCTGGTCGTAGAGCGGCGATCCCGGATACGCCATCGCCGAGTAGAAGTTCGCGAACTCGCACTTGAGATCGAGCGCCAGGTCGAGCGTGGCCCGCATCGTGTCGACCGTGTCTTCCGGAAGACCGAAGATGAAGTTGCCGATCACGTTGATGCCGGCCTCCTGGATGCGGCGCACCGTGTCGTGGACCTCGTCCACCTTGTACCGCTTGTTGGCGTCGGTCAGCACGCGCTCGTCTGCGGCCTCGATGCCGAGCGCGAGCCAATTGAAGCCGGCGCGCTTCAGCTTGTCGAGCATGCCGCTCCTCACGGTGTCCACGCGCGCGTAGGCCCAGATGTTCAGGTCGTAGCCCCGCTCGATGAGCCGATCGCAAATGCCCATGACGTGACGCTCGTTCAGCACGAACATCTCGTCGGCGAACTTGATGTTGCGGACGCCGTAGGTGCCGACGAGCAGGTCGATTTCCTGAAGCACGCGCGCCGGGCTCCAGAACCGGTAGCTGTTCACCTCGTCCTTGAGTCCGAGCATTTTCTCGCCGCTCTTGAACGGCGCCTGGATGCAGCAGAACGCGCAGTGATAGGGGCACCCGAGCGTCGTGTAGATCGCCGCGTAGGGCTGCCGCTCGAGGTGCCCGAACGAGTGCCAGTTGTGCGCACGATACGCCGGCATCGGCAGGAGGTCCCAGGCGATCCCCGGCATGTCGCGATCGAGATCCTTCAGGATCGGCGCCGCCGGGTTCGAGACCACGCCTCCGTCCTTGCGGTAGACGAGCCCGGGCACGCGCCTGAGGTCCGGATCGCCCGTCGCACAAAGCGCCTCGGCGAGCGTTGTCACGGCCTCGAGGCCTTCGTCGCTGGCCGCGAAGTCGCAGGCTTCTTCTTGCAGCGTGCGCCTTGGCAGCGCGGCCACGTGTCCGCCGACCATCACGATCTTCGTCGACGGACTCAGCCGCTTGAGCGCGGAGACGATGGCCGACGCGCCCGTCATGTTCTGCGTGGACGCCGACGGCTGATGCCCGTACACCACGACCGCCACCAGGCGAGGGTGGAGCGCGACGATGGTGTCGGCGGCGCGATCGGGCGTCAATTCCAGCGCCTCGGCGTCCACGATTGCGACGCCGAGATTCCTGCGGCGGGCGAAGGTGGCGATGAGTCCCGCCCAGACGGGATTCTCGACCGCCGTCAAGCGCGCGCCAAGCGACTGAAAGATCTGTGCCCGGCTTCCGGGATTGACGAGGACGAGGTCCATCATCAGAGGATGGCCTCGATCTCGCTCTCGTTCGACCGCTCCCGCGTGGGGGAGGGAACCGGGATGCCCACCGCGGACTGCACGATGTAGGGCGGACGTCCACGCACGTCCTTGTAGATGCGGATGACGTAGAGGCCGACGAGCCCGATGGCGGCGATCGTGGTCGCCCAGAGAAACGCGATGAAGCCCGCCAGGATCGTCAGGCCCGCGGCGCTCGAGCCGCCGGCCAGTTGGACGGCCGCGGCGGCGATCAGCGCCAGCGCCGCGAGCAACCCGGTCCCGGCAAGCCCGGCGCACAGATAGATGGGCAGGAACGAAAACGACGTGACGCCAAGAAAAAAAGTTTTCCAGGGGTTCCGGCTGAAGAACGGAAAATGCGTCTTCCCGGCGTGCCGGGCGTCGCGCTCGTAGGGCACGAACGCCTGGTTGAACCCCAGCCACACGACCAGGCCGCGCAGGTACGGATCGCTTTCACGCAGGCGCAGCAGATGATCGACCGCGCGGCGGGAAAGCAGCTTGAAATCGCCGGCGTCGACTGGCAGCTCGATGCTCGATCCGGCTTGAATCAGGCGATACGCCAGCCGCGTGGCCCACATTTTGAGGGCGGCCTCGCCGTGCCGGCGTGTACGCACCGTGTGTACGACGTCGGCGCCGGCGCGCCAGCGCTCGATGAGGGCCGGCACCACTTCCGGCGGATCCTGCAGATCGGCGTCCATGTAGACGACCGCGTCTCCCGCGGCCGCCGCCATGCCCGCGAGCACCCCTTCGGCGACGCCGAAGCGCCGCGACAACGTGAGAATCTTCACGCGCGGATTGCGCTGGCGCTCGCCGAGCAGAATGGCAAGCGAGGCGTCCGTCGAGGCGTCGTTGATGAACAGCAGCTCGTAGGGAACCCGCGCGCCGGCACACATCGCGTCGAGCCGACGAATGAGCGTCGGAATGTTCTCGGCCTCGTTCCGAAACGACAGCACGACCGAGACCAGCGAGGGCCCTGGGCGCTCTTTCGGCACGTCGGTGGCCACGGGCGGTAGTATGCCACGGTGCGCGGAGCGGCCGAGCGTCAGCTTCGCGCCGACGAGCGCCTCATCGCGGAATCCGATAGAGCTTCAAGAACTGATCCTCGGCCTCGATCGGCAGATCGAGCACCCAGTCTGCGCGGGTCAGGACTTGCGTGACCCCGAAGTCGTGCCGGATCTCCTGCCATTTCAGACGCGAATAGCGTTCCCAGATCGGCTTGTTGACCCGGTGCGGAATGCCCGACACGCGCCTGGCTTCCTCGGGCGGGTCGAAGAAATCGATGCCGTACACGTCGCGAAGGATGCGCGCGGTCTTCGGGCCGCCGGCCGGCGCGTAGGTGATCCCGTCGAGCGCTCCGCCGTCCAGGAGCACTGGACGCCTCGTGTACAGCTGGACGAGATGAAACGTGCCGCCGGTGGCCAGCAGGCCTTCGCGTTCGGCGGCGGCCGCCGCATACAGCGGATTGTTCGTGCGGTCGAGCAGCTCGTAGATCGGCGGCAGGAACCAGATGAAAAACGCGCACGCCGCCGCAACCGCAAGCGCCACAGCCCGAGCAGCCCGCGCCACCGCCCGCCACCGCAGGTCCCGCAGCCGCGGCGTGGCGCGCGCGGCCACGAGCGCTATCGAGACCGCGACAAACACGTGCCACGGATTGAACTGGATCTGCCGCTCCAGCCATCCGGCCGCGGGCCGCCCGTCCCAGATCATGCTGCGGTAGCTCGTGAACAGCGCGCACAGAAACCCCGCGGCCGCAGTCTTTGCCCACGCGTTGTCCCGGCAGGCCCCGAGCAGCCCAAGCACGAGCGGCACGAACATCAGCACGTTGAAGTTCACGAATCGCGACGGCATCAGCATCAAGAGCGGCGTCGGCACGGCGCTCGACGGGAGCCACGACACAAAGATCAGCGGCAGGCTCAAGGCGGCGGCCGCGACGACGATCCTGAGCGCGAACACCGCGGATCGCGAGAGGTCGGCCGAGAACCACCGCAGCCACACCAGCGCCAGCACCAGCGCGTCCACGTTGAGAATGGTCGCGACGCTGATGAGACTGGCGGGCCGCCGGTGATCGTCCCAGGTGTTGACGAAGGCCGACACGTACTTTGACGCCTCGGCTCGATCGATGCCAGGCACGTCGCGCGCCATCACCAGCAGCACGGCGAGACTGAGCGCGGTCACCGCCGAGCCCACGAGGAACCACGGCAGGCCTGGCTGGAGCTCGGCCCGCAGCCGCCGGAAATCCCAGAGGACGCACACGGCCACGACGAGGGCGAGCCAGCCGCCGATCGAGGGGTGGATGGCCGGCGCGAGACCCAGCAGGAACCCGCCGAGCCGATAGCAGCCCGCTCCAAGCAGCCCGACAACCAGGACGGCCGTGGAGAGGCCAAGGACGCCGTACGTGTGATCGGTGCCCATGAGCGCGATGGGATAGTTTGCGCCGTGGATGGCCGCCTGCGTGTAGAGGATGACGAGCGGCGCGCCAATCGCGAGCAGCAGGTCCTCGCTGAACGCGAACAGGACGAGGCTGAGCGCCTGGAAGCTGACCATGCCGAGCATCCCGCTCACCAGCTTCGACAGCGCGATCTCGGACACGCCGGCCCACAGCAACAGCGCGCAGACCTGGTGCGCCACCGTCCACAGTTTCATGTGGTAGATGTAGAAGGGATGGTCCGCAGGGTAGGTGACGAGGCCCGCCACGACCTGCGCCGATTCCACGGCGACCTGCCACGTGGCGAACCGGGTGATCCCGATCGCGAATCCGACGGATCCGCTGACGGCCAGCACCCAGAGCGCCCGGTGTCGTCCGGCGGCCGGGCGAGGGTCGACCTCCATCGATTCGCGGTCGCTCACGCGTTGGAGTACTTCGAGTGGCGGAGCATGGGGAAGCCCTCCACCAACTCGCGAATGCCGTCGTCCAGCGAGAACGCCGGCAGAAATCCCGTTCGCTCGATCTTCTCGTTCGAGACGATGTAGTCGCGCTTGTCGGGGTCGTGACCGATGTTCGATTCGTGAACGACGAAGCCGGGCACGTGCTGCTGAATCCGCTGGCAGAGCTCGAGCTTGGACAGGTTCGCGTCTGAAAGACCGACGTTGTACACCTGTCCCTTCATCGCGTCGAACAGATCGATGCCGTGAAGGAACACGCGGACGACGTCGCGTACGTGAATGAAGTTGCGCTTGAAGTGGCTTTCGAACAGCACAACCGACCGGTCCCGGCACGCGCGGAACGTAAAGTCGTTGACGAGTAGATCGAGACGCATCCGTTGCGACATGCCGAAGACCGTCGCGAGCCGGAAGCTGATCGAGGACGGGTGGCGATCGAGCAGCACCCGCTCGGCTGCCACCTTGTCTCGGCCGTACCGCGACACGGGCCGGATCGGCGTCTCCTCGGTGCAGAACTTGCCGGCTTCCCCCACGCCGTAGCCGCTGTTGGTCACCGGCAGCAGCACGCGCTGGTCGCGGCCGATGTCGCCCGCCATGTCGGCAATCGCCTGCAGGTTCGTGGAGGTCGCGGCCAGAGGGTCCCGGTCGCAGAGCGGCGCGCCCACAAGCGCCGCCAGCGGGATGATGACGTCGGCCTTCTTCAGGAGCGGGCGCATCGTGTCCATCGATCGCACGTCGCCGTGGACGAGCGAAAACTGCCTCCGCCAGCAGACGGCGGCCAGGCTGTCCTGACCGTACATGAGGTTGTCGACAACGGTGACGGTAAAGTCCCGGTCGAGGAGCGCGGGCACCAGCACCGAGCCAATGTATCCCGCCCCACCCGTCACGAGGATATGGGGTCGGGAGGATTGTTCAATGGGCATGAATCCTCCCAATCCTTTTTTCCGCGGCAGCGTCGAGCACTTCGCGCAGCCGCGTCATTTCCTTCGACAAATCGCGCGGATGGTTCCCGACGAAGAAGCCGTTGTCGTGCGCGATGTTCGCGTTGACGATCTCGCCGACCGTGTCGTAGTCGAAGAACTTCACGGCCTCGTGGCGCAGGAAGCACCCGCCGGTGATCATGCGGAAGCCAATGCCGGCGTCGCGCATGGCGGCCATTGCCCGTGCGCGGTCGATACTGGCCTCGGGATTGAGAATCACTGTGAAGCCAAACCACGAGCTGACGCCGTGCTCGCGCTGCAGGATGAAACGCCGGTCTCCTCCGAACAGGCCGACGAAATGCTTGGCGTTGGCCCGCCGGATCTCGAGCATTCGGTCGAGCTTCTTCAGCTGCTCGACGCCAATCGCGCCGCACATTTCGAGCGGCCGCACGTTGTATCCCGGCACGATAAATCGGTACGCCTCGAAGAAGTCGTCGCTGGCCGGAGCGTTGATCGGCGAGTCGGCCGGCAGGTCGCGCGCCCAGCCGTGATTCCGGATCGCTCGCGCGAGGTGCGCGATCTCGGTGTCGTCGGTCACCAGCAGCCCTCCCTCCATGGTCGACAAATGGTGAGAGTAGAACGTGCTGAACGTGCCGACGTGTCCGAAGGTGCCGCACCACCGGCCGTTCAGCGTGGCGCCGAGCGACTCGCAGTTGTCTTCGAGGAAATGGAGATCGTTCGCGTCGGCAAAGGTCCGCATGACGTCGACGGCAGCCGGATTACCGAGGATGCTGACGCCCACGACCAGGCGCGTCCGCGGGGTGAGTGCGTCGGCCAGCCGCGATACGTCCATGTTGAGCGTGTCGAGATCCACGTCCACAAAACGCAGCTTCAAGCCGTACTGCTGGAGCGGATGAAAGCTGGTGGCCCAGGAAATAGCCGGGACGATGGCTTCGTCGCCGCGACGCAGCGGTCGCTCGCGAAGGTAGAAGAGCGCGGCAATCGCCACGAGGTTGGCCGATGAGCCTGAGTTCACCATGACAGCGTGCCGGACGCCGATTTTGGCGGCGAACGCGTCCTCGAACGCGCGCACGTGGTCGCCCATTGTGAAGCGCCCCTCGCGAAGAGTGCGCGCGATGGCGTCCAGCTCTTCCTGTCCCCAGCTCGGGCTTGCGAGGTCGTAGACCATGCTAGGCGCGCATCAGCCCGCGAGCCGCCTCGGCAATCCGGGGCGCGTCGGGATAGTAGAACTGTTCGAGTGTGAATCCGGCAGGCGCCGGCGCGTCGGGCAGGCCAACCCGGCCGACCGGGGCCTTCAGGTCGCGAAAGCCCTTCTCGGCCGCGAGGCAGCCGACTTCCGCGCACACGCCGCCGGTCGCCCATGCCGTGTCGACGACGAGAAGGCGTCCGGTGCGATGGAGCGACTCGAGCACGATCGATTCGTCCAGCGGCTTGATCGTCCGCAGATCGATCACTTCAGCCTCGATGCCCTCGGATGCCAGGAGCGCCGCCGCCTGGGCGCCCAGCTCGATCGCGTGCGAGGCGCCGACGATCGTGAGATCGCGCCCGCGCCTTCGGCAGATGCCCTTGCCGATCGGCACGCGATAGGGCCTTTCGGGCACGACGCCGTCTTTCTTCATCAACCAGCGATGCTCGAATACGCAGACCGGATTGTTGTCCATGATGGCCGCGAGGAGCAGTCCCTTGGCGTCGTGCGGCGTGCTTGGCATCACGATCTTCAGCCCGGGCACGCCGAGGAGCATGCCGTGAATAGCCTGCGAGTGCTGAGCACCAGACCCCCAGCCCCGGCCGATCGCCGCCCACACGACCATCGGCACCGTCGTCTGACCATTGTCCATGAAATGAAACTTGGGCGCGTGCGTCACGAGCTGGTTGAAGGCCAGCAGCACGAAGTCGGGGCGGTTGTGCATGTAGACGGGCCGCATGCCGTTCATCGCGGCGCCGGCCGACACGCCCATCATCGCCTCTTCCGACAGCGGCGTGTCGAAGACGCGGCGCAGGCCGAATCGATCCTGCAGGCCCCTTGTCGTGCCGAACATCGCGGACGGATCGTCCACACCCTGGCCGAGCACGAGGACCGACGGGTCGCTGTCGAGCGCGATCGTGAGCGCTTCGTTGATGGCGCCGACGTAGCTCATGACCCGGCCCTCGCCGGGATCGGGCCGGTCGTACACGAGCGAGTTGACGAGACCCTCATCCCACGGCATTCGCGTTCCTCTGGCCTCTCACTCGGCGTACACGTGGCGAAGGAGATCGGCCTCGGTGGGGTACGGGCTGGCCAGCGCGAACGCGAACGCCTCGTCGATCTCGTCCGCGATGCGCCCTTCCATCTCGGCGACGGCCGCGTCCCCGAGCAGCCCGGCGCTCGTGAGATAGCCGCCGAAGATCGCGATCGGGCAGACGGCCTCCCATGCCTCGCGCTCGGCCACCGCGCGGTAGCCGGTGTGACTGTCGTCGCCGGCGCCGCCGTGCGCCCGAAAGCGGTAGACCTCGGCCTCGATGAAGGTCGGCCCTTCGCCGGCCCTGGCCCTGGCGACAGCGGCGCTGGTGGCCTCGCGCACGGCGAGCACGTTGACGCCGTCCACGGTGCACGCGGCCATTCCGTGGCTTTCCGCCCATGCGCGAATGCTCCTCGGTGGCTGGCGAACGTCGAGCGGCGATTGCACCGAGTAGAAGTTGTTTTCGCAGAAGAACACGATCGGTAGGCCTCTGAGCGCCGCGAAATTCAAGCTCTCGGAGGTCACGCCCTCTTCGGTGGTCGCGTCGCCGATGAGCGTCACCACCACGCGATCTTCGCCCTTCATCTGCGCGGCCAGTGCCGCGCCCGTGGCGATTGGCACGGCGCCGCCGACGATCGCCGATGTCCCGGCCATGCCGACGCGCTTGTCGACGAGGTGCATCGAGCCGCCTCGAGATCCGACGCATCCGTTGACCCGGCAGTGCATCTCGCAGAGCATGGCCCTGAGGTCGCCGCCCTTGGCCAGATAGCCGCCGTGTGTGCGATGGCTCGTATAGAGCAGATCGGCGTGGCGAAGCGCAGCGCAGCAGCCGACGGCCGTCCCCTCCTGACCAATCACCAGATGGATGGGTGTCTTCATCTGATCCTCGCGGTAGCGCCGCTCGATCGCTTCTTCGATCCGCCTGATGCGCAACATGGATCGATAGAGGCCGATGAGGAACTCGGGCGGCTTCGACGCGGCGAAGCGCTGGAATCCCTGCGCTGCCTTGCCCGCATATCGATATCGGATGGGTCGGTCAGCCATCGACGTTACAGGGCTTACAGAGCTTGATCCTGGAAGGCGCTCGAGGCGAGGTACTGCCGGTCAGGTAGCGCAGGACTTCGGTCCTGCCCCGCCGGCGGCGGCAGGTCTCAAGACCTGCGCTCCACACGTCAACACAAGCGTCTCCCGGAATTACAGGCCATCGGGCTGGTACAGCACGACACGGCAGCCGGAGGTTTCGAACTTGAACGGCACGACAATCAAGTCGCCGAGCGCGCGGCGGACGCGCGCGCGGTCTTCCGGTCTGACAAACAGCAGCATGAAGCCCCCGCCGCCCGCGCCCAGCAGCTTTCCGCCGATCGCGCCGGCGCCGACTGCCGTTTCGTACAGGCTGTCGATCCCCGGGTTGGTGACTCGCGCCGACAGCCGCCGTTTGAGCCGCCAGCTTTCGTCGAGCAGCCGGCCGAACTCGGCGAGGTCGGTCGACGAGGACGACAGGATGCCGACGCCGCGGTCGACCATGTCCTGGAGGCTGCGCATTTCCGCGGCTCGATCGCCAAGGTTCTCGACGATCGTGCTGGCCACGTCGGCGGATGTGCGCGACACGCCCGTGAACGCCAGCAAGAGGTGATCCTGCAGCGCCTCGAGCCGCTCGCGCGGCACGACCATCGGCGTGACGTCGAACGATCCGTCGCGGCGGAACGTGATGTGGTTGAACCCGCCGAAAGCGGCGCAGATCTGATCCTGCACGCCGACCGGCTCGCGCAATAGGCACTGCTCGACGTGAATCGCGGCCGCGGCGAGCGCGTCTTTCGAGATGTGACGGCCGCGGAGCGCGTGCATCGCGCCGATCAACCCGACCGTGAAAGCGGAGCTCGATCCGAGCCCCGACCGCGCCGGCAGATCGCCGTCGTGGTGAATTTCCAGACCCCTGTCGGTCCCCAGCCACTCGAGCACCGCACGCACGGCGGGATGCGCAATGTCACCGACCTCGCTGACGTTCTCGACAAGCGAGTACACGACCCTGAACTTGTGAGCAAAAAACGGCGGGAGCTCTCGGACGCTGATGTAGCAATACTTGTCGATCGTTGTCGCCAGCACGGCGCCGGCGTGCTCGCGGTACCAGGCGGGATAGTCGGTGCCGCCTCCGAAGAACGACACGCGAAACGGTGTGCGGGTGATGATCAGTTCCTCACCTCTTTGAGCGCGAGGACGAACGTGCCAACCGGCAGTTCCGCCTGGAGCTTCACCGGCAGACGCCGCGCGTCGTTCGAAATCCAGACCACGATGTCTTTCCACACCGGCTGACCCTGGGCGTCGCTGATCGCCCCTTTCAGGTTCCAGGCGGTGAACTCACCCACCGGCACTCTGACCGGCCCGGGGGCCGCAACGTCCACCTGCACCGTGTACATCGATCCGCTGTCGGCGACCGGCGTCGTGAAACGGTCGCCGGCCTTGAAGGTTCGTCCGCGCAGCGCGTACAGCACCGCCAGGCCGTCTTGCGCGTCGGCGGGAATGGAGATGTCGGCCTTCTCGAGCGTGGCGCTCCGTCGCTCGAAGAAGGCGCGGCGCGCCGTGCGGTCGAAGCGTGTCGTGACCGTGGATTTTTCGGCGCCTTCCTCGCTGTACAGCGAGCCACCTCGCGACAGCAGCGTGAAGCTGTCGACGAGCGTGTCCATCTTGTAATACAGGTTGTACAGCCGCGCCACCAGCGGTACCGGCCGGCCGTCGACCACGATGGCGTACGCGGCTCCTGGGGGCGACGCCTTCTTCTCGACGACCTGCGCCGTCGCCGTGCCCGCCACGAGGACCGACGACCACGACACGTCGTAGGTGAGCGTCTCGCCGACCATGAACGGCACCGCCGCTTCTCGCGCGACCGCCGCGCGCTGCGCGAGGAGCGAGGGAGGCGGAGAGAGCGATGCCAGGACGGCCAGTCCCAGCGCCACTCTCTTGGCGACTCGCATGAGACGTATTCTATTTCTTTTTCTCGATTTGGCTGGCGAGAACGGTGCCGTTCGACTGCCGCGTGCCTTCCACCTCGACCTTGTCGCCGTTCTTGAGCGTGCTGCACGCGCCGCCCTCGAACTTCGTGCTTCCGTTTGCCGCCACCGATGAACCTGAGACGGTGAAGGCAATCGACGGGCACGTGCCGGAGAGGCCCCCGAGCGCACCCTTCAGTTCGACCGGTCCTGCCGCGGGTTTCTTGTCATCGTCGCCGTCCTCTTTCTCGATTTCACTGGCGAGGACCGTGCCGTTCGACTGCCGCGTGCCTTCCACCTCGACCTTGTCGCCGTTCTTGAGCGTGCTGCACGCGCCGCCCTCGAATTTCGTGCTTCCGTTTGCCGCCACCGATGAGCCCGAGACGGTGAACGCAATCGACGGGCACGTGCCGGAGAGGCCGGCGAGCGCGCCCTTCAGTTCGACCTCTCCCACTTCGTGTTCGTTGTCATCATCGTCGTCGTCCTCTTTCTCCACCTCGCTGGCGAGGACCGTGCCATTCGACTGTCTAGTGCCCTTCACCTCGACCTTGTCGCCATTCTTCAGCGTGTTGCACGCGCCGCCCTCGAACTGTGTGGCGGCGTTGGTCGCGACGGGCGAACCGGAAATCGCGAACGAAATGCTCGGACACGCCCCGGCGAGATCGGCGATGGCGCCTTTCAACTCGACGCGTCCGGCAGCGTCGTCGGGCTTACCCGGGCCGCTGGGGTTCTGCAGATTGACTTCGCTCGCCGTGACCGTCGGCCCCGTCGCGGCGCCTTTGATGTGCACGCGATCGCCGACATGAAGGCTGGAGAAATCCACTGGCGTGCCGCCATGGCGGATCGTCGTGCCCGCCGGGACGTTGATCACCGCGTCTGCGACCCGGAGCGTCCGGCCGGCGAGGTCGATGTCGGTAATCCGGCCCTCGATCTCCACGCGGTGGTCCGGGCTCTCGTGACGATGATCCTCGATCTCAGCCGCACCGCCCGAGACGCGGATGGTGATGCGAATCTCGTCGTGGTCGCCAACGCCCTCAATCGTCACAACCGCATCCAACCCGGGTCCCGTGAATCGGAGCTGCACCTGCCCGGTCGGCGTGTTCCGCAGCGTGAACTGCCCGCTGGAATCGACGCTCACCGACACCGTGGTGCCCACCACCGTGACGGTCAGCCCGGTAGCGGCAGCCCCAAGCCGGGTGCCGGATACGTTGCCGATCACGGTTCCGCTGATTGTGGCGCCGCTCGCGTTGGGACCAGGAACAGGCGCCGGTGCCGGTGCCGCTGCTCGGCCGGGAATGCTGACTGACGATGGGGCCGAGGGCGCCGACAGTTGAGAGCAGGCCGTGGCCAGGCTGGCCAGCGCCACCAAAATTGAAATCCGGGTTCGCATTGTGTAGCTCCCCACAAGGGCACTGTGTAACGTTGGGCGCGCGTGTGTCTTCGAATCCGACACATAACGCGACCGTCGTGACTTCCGGCGAGGGAGCTGCAATCACGGTACCCGATCGTTGACTCGTTTTGGAAGATCGACGTACCTTTCTGGGGCCTTCAACCAGATGGACTCTCCTCTCGCCGCCTCCAATTCCCCGGCCGCTCCACCGCTCGGGATTCCAGGTTACGCCTTTCCGGATCTGCACGATCCGGAACGACTTGCGTCCCTCTACGATCGCTTTTGCGAAGGGGTCGCGGCCGCCGATCCTGGCTTCTGGCGGGAGTGGGACGCGTATCGCCGCTCTCCGGATGCGCCGATGCCGCCCGTGGTGCGGTCGAATCTGCTCGTCGCGATGGCGGGGCAGGTCAGTCGATTTGTCACGCGGCTGTTCGCGATCGGACCAGACGCCGGCGCGATCGGCGAGCGGACGCGCGCCGAGGACGACCTCTTCCGCTTCAAGGTTGATTTCGTCCGTCGCCGCGCGCTGCCGCTCGTCAAGGCCGGCGCCCTCGTCTCGCGGTCGGCTGAAGACGACGCGGCGGTAGATAGGATGATCGCGGGTTGGCTGGGTCCGGCTAAAGCCGGGCACGACGCGTCGGCTGAAGCCGGGCACGACGCGTCGGGTGACGACGGGCACGACGCGTCAGGTGAGTCGGCCGACGTCGAGTTGGCGCTGGCGCGCGCCGGATGCGCGCTGCTCGACCGGGAAAAAGCCGGGAAGGACGCCGTGGCCGCCGAGCTCGACGCGCTCAAGCGCTGGTGCGCCGCCCGCGTGCACGACCGCGCGTATCGATCGTGGGTGATCTTCCGGTTTCCGGAAACCCTCGACTACTGGCATCTCGTCGACACCAAGCGCCCCGATCGCTGGCCACTCGAAGCGGAGCTTTCGACGAGCTCAAGATCGTCGCGAGCATCGTCGAGCGACGAGACGCGATTGAACCAGGGCGGGGACACGCGAGAACACATCAGGCTGGGCCCGGATTGGCGGCTCCGCCGGCGCGACGGCTTCACGCTGACCGACCGGCGTATGAACCGGCGCGACGTCCTGAGCGAGATTCACTACTGCGTGTTGTGCCACGAGCGCGACAAGGACTCGTGCTCGAAGGGATTGTTTGATGCGGGGGGCAGGGGCCCCCGGACAGACAGCGTCGGCAGGTTCGCCGTCAACCCGCTCGGCATCGAGCTCGCCGGCTGCCCGCTCGATGAAAAGATCTCCGAGATGCACCTCCTGCAGAAGCAGGGCGACGCGGTGGGTGCCCTGGCGCTCGTCGCCGTCGACAACCCGATGTGCGCCGGCACCGGCCACCGCATCTGCAACGACTGCATGAAGTCGTGCATCTACCAGAAGCAGGAACCCGTCAACATCCCGCAGATTGAAACGGGCGTCCTGACCGACGTGCTGGACCTGCCCTGGGGCGTGGAGATCTATGGCCTGCTCACGCGCTGGAATCCGCTGAATGTCAAGCGTCCCCACGCCCTGCCCTACAACGGCAAAAACGTTCTCGTCGTCGGCCTCGGTCCGGCCGGCTACACGCTCGCTCATTACCTGGTGAACGAAGGCCTCGGCGTGGTGGGGATCGACGGGCTGAAAATCGAGCCGCTGCCCGACGAAGCGCTAGCGAACCCGATTCGCGACTGGGCCGACGTCTATCGTCCTCTCGACGAGCGCGTGCTCGAAGGATTCGGCGGCGTCTCGGAATACGGCATCACGGTCCGCTGGGACAAGAACTTCCTGACGTTGCTGCATCTCACCCTCGCGCGCCGCCGAGGATTGAAGATGTACGGCGGCGTCCGCTTCGGCGGCACGGTGCCGATCGACGACGCGTGGGCGTACGGCTTCGATCATGTCGCCATTGCCACGGGCGCGGGCCGTCCGACGATCATCGACCTGAAGAACAACCTGATTCGCGGCATCCGAAAGGCCAGCGACTTTCTGATGGCGCTGCAGCTGACCGGCGCCTTCAAGCGCGATGCGCTGCCCAATCTTCAGGCGCGCCTTCCCGCCATCGTGATCGGCGGCGGGCTGACGGCGATCGACACGGCGACTGAACTGATGGCGTACTATCCGCTGCAGGTCGAAAAATTCCTGCGGCAGTACGAGACGCTTGCCGCCGCGCGCGGCGAAGCGGCCGTGCGAGCGAAGTACGAGGCCGAGGAGCTCGAGCTACTCGACGAATATCGCGCGCACGGGGCCGCCGTCCGGGCGGAACGGGCGCGCGCCGAGCGCACCGGGGAGCGACCGAACTTTGTTCCGCTCGTGCGCGCCTGGGGCGGCGTCACGATCGCCTATCGCAAACGGATGGTCGATTCGCCGGCCTACCGGCTGAATCACGAAGAAGTCATCAAGGCGCTCGAGGAAGGCATCGCCTTTGCGGAGAACCTCAACCCGGTCGAGGCCGTCCCCGACGAGCGCGGCGCCGTGCAGGCGATGATCTTCAGGCGCGAGGGACAGCCAGGGAGCGCCCGCGGCCCGCGCGAGGAGAGCGAGTCTTCGAGCGCCGCAGCGCGAGCGAGCGGGGGTGGGGCCCCGCGAGCATTGGACAATGTCGGGCAGGTAGGGAAAGACACTCTCACGTTGCCGGCCCGCACCGTGCTCGTGGCCGCCGGGACCACGCCCAACATCACCTGCGAAAAAGAGGCGCCCGGGACGTTTCAGCTCGACGCGAAAAGGAAGTTCTTTCAGCCGCACCGCGCCGAACCCCACGTCGACGGACGCTTTCACGTGGTGCCAGACGCCGACGGCTTCTTCACCTCGTACGACGCGGGCGGGAAGCTCGTCACTTACTACGGCGACAACCATCCTCGCTACGCGGGCAACGTGGTCAAGGCCATGGCGTCGGCGAAGCACGGATATCCGAAGATTGTGGAGCTCTTCGCGCGCGAGCTGGCCTCGCTCGATCCCGCGGCCCAGCCCGAGCGCGATCGGGCCTGGCGCGCGCTCGTCGCGCGGCTCGACCACGAGCTCGTGGCAACGGTCGAAGCCGTCGTCCGGCTCACGCCGACCATCATCGAGGTGATCGTGCACGCCCCCGCGGCGGCTCGCCACTTTCACCCCGGACAGTTCTACCGCCTGCAGAACTACGAGTCGGTGACGCGCCGCGCGTGCGGTGTGCCGCTCCTCATGGAAGGCATCGCGCTGACCGGCGCGTGGGTCGACAAGCAGAGAGGCCTGCTGTCGCTCATCGCGCTCGAGCTCGGCGTGTCGAGCCGGCTTGTCGCCTATCTGCGCAAGGGCGAGCCCGTGGTCGTGATGGGTCCCACCGGCGCGCCCAGCGAAATTCCCGAGCGCACGCACGTTCTCCTGCTCGGCGGCGGACTCGGTAACGCCGTCCTCTTTTCGATTGCGAAGGCCATGCGTGAGCGTGGCAACACCGTGATCTATTTCGCCGGATACAAGAAGGGCGAAGACCTCTTCAAGCGGGAAGACATCGAGGCTGCCACCGACCAGGTCGTCTGGAGCACGGATACGGGCGCCGCCATCGTGCCGGGACGCCCGCAGGACGCCCACTTCCGCGGCAACATCGTGCAGGCCGTACTGGCCTACCAGGCGGGCGCGCTCGGCCGCGCCATCGTGCCGCTCGAGACCGTCGACCGGATCATCGCGATCGGATCAGACCGGATGATGGCGGCGGTAAAGGCCGCGCGGCACGGCGTGCTCGCGCCATACCTCAAGGCGGATCATGCCAGCATCGCGAGCATCAACTCGCCGATGCAGTGCATGATGAAGGAGGTCTGCGCGCAGTGTCTGCAGAAGCACGTCGACCCGGCGACGGGGAAGGACACGATTGTCTTCTCGTGCTTCAACCAGGATCAGGACATGGACCGTGTGGACTTTCCCAACCTGGCCGCGAGGCTCCGCCAGAACACCGTGCAGGAGAAGCTCTCGAACATGTGGCTGGATCACCTGCTCGAGGCGGAGCCCATCCCGCACGTGTAATCCAAGACGACGATCAACGCTTCTTCGTGCCTTCGGGTCTTCGTGGCTTCAGATCGAGGCCGCGTGGATCGCGGCGCCGAGCAGTGCGGCGTGCTCGTTGACGATCACCTTGACCGGAATCTTCGCGAGCATCCCGCCAAACGGCGGCGCTTTGTCCACGAACGCCCGGATGAACCGACCGTCGAGGAGCGCTGGCAGGATCTTTGGGGCAATGCCGCCGCCCACGAAGACGCCGCCCGTGGCCATCGCGCGCAGCGCGAGGTTGCCGGCCTCGGCGCCGTAGGCGTCGACGAACATCCCGAGCGCGTCCACACAGCCGCGGCAGCGCCGCTCGAGCGCGGCGTGGGTGATCGCCGCCGGCGCGTCGGGCCCGTCCACATCCTCGGTCGCGACGCACGGGCCCGCGTGCGTCACACGGTGCAGGTTGACCAGGCCGAGGCCCGACACGACCTGCTCAACCGGGGCATGGCCGAACCGCTGGATCAGGTCGCGCAGCAGGTCGATCTCCCGCTCCGTCCTGGCCGCAAAGTCGGCATGGCCGCCTTCAGACGCCATGGGCACCAGCCTCCCATCGATCGCGTACAGGGCGGCTTCACCCAGGCCGGTACCTGCCGCGAGCAGGGCCACATGGCCTCCGCGCGTGCCGTCGCCTTCCTGCAGGACAACCACTTCCTCGGCTCGCAGCACTGGAACCGCGTACGCCAGCGCCTCCAGATCGTTCACGAGGCGCACGGATCGGATGTCGAACGACTGTGCGATCGTCCGTGCGTCGACCGTCCACGGTGGAGAAACATTGGTGAGCTCGGCGCGACTGCCGGTGACTGGGCCGGCGACTCCGAAACAGGCGCATTCCACCTCGGCGCCCGTCACGACGGGGTCGCGGGCAAAGGCCGACACCACGCTGCCCAGATCACGGTACGAGCGCGTGGGAAACGTACGGATGGCCACCGGCCGCGGCCGATCAGGCGCGCGATCGAAGAGCCCCAGCCGTGTCGTGGTGGCGCCGACGTCACCCGCGAGGATCAAAGCCATCGGGTCATTGGGTAATCGGGTAATTGAATAATTGGAATTGCGAGGAATTGGGGCATCGAGTTCCAATGACTCGATTACCCGATTACCCGATTACCCGATTGACATTCCGTTCATTCTCCTTCATCTTCGTACTCGAGCGGAGGCCGATTGCCCCCACCCTCGCCCGAGCGGCCCGACCAGCAACCACTCCAGGGACAACTCGTCGTCTTTACCGGCAAGCTGAGCTCGCTCGGCCGGCGGGAAGCGCGCGCGCTCGTGGCGCGTCTCGGCGGGATCACGGCCGACGATGTCAATGCGAAGACGACAATGGTGGTGGTGGGCGCTGAGGGGTTCGGGCCGTCCGTGGACTCCTCCGACGCGTCGGCGAGAGAAAAAAGCAACAAGCTGAAGCGCGCGGAGGAGCTGAACGCCCAACGGCAGGCGCAGATCGACATTCTATCCGAGGACCAGTTCTGCCGGCTGGCGGGCGTGCCGGCGCCCGACACGCTCAAGCGTCAGTATCACGCGATGCGTGATCTGATGGTCCGTTACCGGTCGCTGCGCGAGGATCATCTGCGCTACCTCGTCAAGTGCGGCGTGATTCGGCCGGTGCTGCGAACCAACGCCGACACCTTTTTTGGGTTCCCGGATCTGCCGGCCATCAAGCAGGCCAACGACGAGCTCGCGCAGGGCGCGTCGTTCCGAAGCGTGGTCCGGGCCTTGCTCGCGTCGCGCGAGGGGCAGCTGGCGTTCGACTTCCGGCTCGACGCCGCGCCCGCCCGCATCATCGCGCTCGCGCGCCAGGCGCCTCCGCCCGCTCCGCGCCAGGTGCTCGACGGCGAGGCCAGCCGGCGCGACACGGCCCTCGCCGAGGAATACTTTCGTGCGGCGTCGGAAATCGACGACGGCGACGAGGCACGGCTCGAGGATGCGGCGTCGGCCTATCGCAAGGCCCTCGAGCTCGACCCGTATCTGGTGGCCGCGCTGATCAACCTGGCGAACATTCACTACAGCCGCGACGAGCTGGCCGAGGCGCAGGCGCTCTACGAGCGCGCGATCGGACTCGAATCCGATTTCTTCGAGGCGCACTTCAACCTGGGCAACATCTACCATGACCTCGGCCGCTTCACCGAAGCGCTGGCGTGCTACCGCGAGGCGCTCCGCCTCAATCCCCGCTACGCCGATACGCACTTCTATCTTGCGGTGACGTGCGAGAAGATGGGACTGTCTCACGAGGCGCGGCCGCATTGGCGCGCGTATCAACAGCTCGCGCCGAACGGCGAGTGGGTGGAACTGGCCAGAGAATTTTCAGAGTAGGGACTCGGGGCTTGGGGCTCGGGCTCGGGGCTCGGGCTTGGACTCGGGATTCGGGGTTTGGGACTGTCGACTGCAGACTGAGACTGTCGACCGGGAGACTGGAGACTGCCGACTGCAGACTGCCGACTGTCAGTACCGGTACTCGTCCGGATTTCTTTTCTTCGGAGTCCTGCGAAGCTTGAAGAACTGGCAGTCGGGACACCACGCTTCGGGGTTGAAGCTGATGCCGGCCATGGGCAGCACATCTCGGTGGCCGCAGCATTCGGGCCCGTCTTCAGGCGGACGGCGCCAGCGGCACGACTTGAACTTCATCACGGCTGCCGACAGCGCCGAGTTGTCGACCGCGGCGGGCAACGGCAGGTCGGCGGACGGTACGACTGGGGGAAACCGATCAGACATTCCAAATCTCATTCCATGTGAACGCCGACGGACTTTTCCAGCTGCGCCCACTCGTGTTGCTCGTCGGGTTCGACGAGCGTGATCGCGTGGCCCGCCTCGTCGGCTCGGCCCGTCCGTCCGACGCGGTGCACGTACGTGTCGGGCGAATCGGGCAGCTCGTAGTTGATCACGGTGTGAATGCCGTCGATGTCGAGACCGCGGGCCGCGATGTCGGTGGCGACGAGCACGTGGTACTTGCCGCCGCGAAATCCTTCGACCGCGGCGCGCCGCTGGTCCATCGTCCGATCCGCGTGGAGCGCCGTGCAGCGAATGCTGGCTGCCGAGAGCCGCCGTGCGAGCCGATCGGCGCCGATCTTGGTCCGCGAGAAGACCAGCACCGGTCCTTCGGGCCGCCGCAGGTGCTCGATCAGCCAGTCCAGTTTGTGCGCCGACGAGACGATCGCGGCGCGATGCGTGATCGTGCGAGCCGGCTTGCTGCGGTGCCCCACTTGCACGTACTTCGGATCGCGCACGATCTCGAGCGCCAGCCGCACGACCTCGTCGGGGATCGTCGCCGAGAAGAGAAGCGTCTGGCGCGCGGTGGGCAGCGCCGCGACGATGCGCTTGACGTCGGGCCAGAAGCCCATGTCCATCATGCGGTCGGCCTCGTCGAGCACGAGAATCTCGATGCTCGCGAGGTCGGCATGCTGCTGCCGCATGTGATCCATCAATCGCCCCGGCGTGGCGACGATGATGTCGACGCCGGCCTTGAGCGCCCGCTCCTGCGGCCCCATCTCGACGCCGCCGTACACCGCCGCGCTCGTGATGGTGGTGTGGTACGACAGGCCGTGAATTTCGTCTTCGATCTGGACGGCCAGCTCGCGCGTCGGGGCCAGCACGAGGACCCGGCTCTTGATCGGCTCGGCGGCCGGGGCAGGCGCGGGAGGTGGGCTGGGCAGCGAGTGCGAACGCGAAAACGCCTGAGCGACAGGGTCGATGGAAACCGCAGAAATCCTGCCGACCCCTTTTTCGAGCAAGCCCTGCAGGATGGGGACGACGAAGGCGCAGGTCTTTCCCGTGCCGGTTGCGGCGCTGGCGATCACGTCGTGGCCGCCGAGCGCGAGGGGAATGACCGCGCTTTGGATCGGGCGCGTCTCGGTGAACCCGAGGTCGCGGACCCCTTCGAGCAAGCGCGCATCGAGGCCGAGCGACGTGAAGGGGGCCGGTGTGGTGTCGCACGGCGTCGGCTCCAGCGCGGGCGCCTGGGCGTGCGCCGGCGTCGGCCGCGGATGCGAGGTGTGCGCGCCGCGGCGCGGGCGTCCGTGTGAAGGCCCGTGCCGGTGGCTCGGGCGTCGCCGATCAGTTGTATGGGATCTCAAACCTTGTCGGTGGCTAGCGTGCGCGGAAGGTGATGATGCCCCGGACCGGATCGTACGGCGACACGCCGACGGTCACGCGATCGCCCGGGACGACCTTGATGCGGAAGCGGCGCATGCGCCCGCTGAGCTGGGCCAGTACTTCATGTCCGGCGTCACACTGCACGCGGTAGAGCCCCCCGCTGTGCACCGCGACGACGGTGCCCTGCATGTCGATCAAATCATCCTTGCTCAAACGGCTAGCATTCCTTTCTTTGCAGACAATTATTGTGCCACATTTAGTCGATAGTCGATAGTCGATAGTCGATAGTCGTGAGTCTCATCACTCCGTGACTAACGACAAACGACTAACGACTAACGACTTATCGGTTTACAACGTTCTGACCGCCTCTTCCACCTGCTTCGCCATCGCTTCGTAGTCGTCGCCGACCAGCCGCATCGGCGCGCCGAACGCGACGCGCACCGGGCCCGGGCGCGCCATCCTCCACGTGTGATGCAGCACCCGGTCGAGTCCCTCGATCCTCACCGGCACGACCGGTACGCCGAGGCGCGCCGCGATCATCCCGATGCCGGGACGAAATCGATCGATCGCGCCGGTGTCGGTTCTCCGGCCTTCCGGAAAAATCAGCACCGAGAAGCCGCTCTCGAGGACCTCGCCGATATAGCGCAGCGTCTGCCGCGCGCCGGCCTCGCGCTGCGGCAGGGGAAACGCGTTGAAGAACAGCGCCGCCAGGTAGTAGTTCAGGCTGTTGGTGAGCCACGCCTTGCGGCCGTACTCGTCGGGGAAGAAATGCGCCTTGAAAAATTCCTTCGCCATCGCCGTCGCGAGGCGATAGCGCAGGCGTGGGGGCAGCGCCGACAGGATCACCGGTGTGTCCATGTGGCTCTGATGGTTCGACGCGAAAATCACAGGCGACCGAATCGCCGCGAGATGTTCCCGCCCCTCGACGTGTAGATGCGCGAACACCCGGCCGAGCGGCAGAATCCAGGTTGGCAGCGACACACGTCGAATCGAGCGGGGAATCAACGTCCGGTTCCACACGGGGAAATCCACCGGCTCGGCCGCCGGCACATCGGAGACGGCTGCGCGCTCGACGAGCGCTCGGAGCTGTGAGAGGTCCTTGGCCTCGGAAAACGCGCCTTCGTCCAGGTGCGTCTGGAACGCATCCTCGAGCGCGACCATCAGCTCGACGCGCTCGAGCGAGCTCAACCCCAGCTCCTCGATCGTGGTCTTCGGCGACAGGTCGCCGCGGCCCGCGTACCGGGCGACGAGGGAGGCGAGAGGGTCGCTGCCGGACGGCGCGTGGCGAGGGGCCCCGCCGCCGACGACCCATTCGCGCATGAGCGCGCGCTTGAGCTTCCGTGTGCCCTCGGTTCGAGGCAGCTCCGGCTCCGGCCACACGAGCGCCCGGCGGATCTTCTGATGATCCGCGAGCTCGGCGTTCGCCGCGCGCACGATCTCGTCGGGGTCGACGCCAGGGTCCAGCACCAGGATGGCGTGTACGCGTTCGGCTTTCGAACCGGCGGCGTCGGTGCCGGGTGCGCCCACCACGGCCGAATCGCGCACGCCCGGCAGACGATTGAGCACGCGCTCGACGTCCTCCGGAAACACGTTCAATCCCTCGGGGGTGACGAGCATCTCCTTCTTGCGTCCGCGGATGAACAGCTGACCGCCTTCGCCGATCTCGCCGATGTCGCCTGTGTGAAACCACCCGTCGTCGAACGCGCGCGCCGTTTCCTCGGCGGCGTGGAAATATCCGCTGGTGACGTTCTCGCCGCGCACGAGGATCTCGCCGTCGGGTGCGATCTTCATCTCGACGCCCGCGATGGCCTTGCCCACCGAGCCTCGCTTGGTCCCGAACGGATGGTTCAGCGTGACGATCGGCGCGGTTTCGGTCAGGCCGTAGCCCTGAATGACGGCGAAGCCACGCTCACCCCAGAAGGCTTCGAGCTCCGCTTCGAGCGGCGCGGCGCCGACGACGAACGCCCAGAACTTCCAGCCGAAGATCCGGTGCACGTCGCGGTGGCGCCACCAGCGCCTGGCCACGCGTACCAGCGGGCTCGTCGGTTTCGGCGCGGCGGAGCCGGCGACCACTCCCTCGCGCCGTGGTCCGGTGTTCTCCTCTGGCCCCGCCGGTCGGCGATGCGCTCTGCGTTCGACATGCTCGCGCAGCACGTCCAGAATCTTCGGCACCGACACCAGAACCGACACGCGCCGGCTCTTGATCTGCGCGGCGATCTCGCCCGGGTTGTACCCGCGCATGAAGACCACCACGCCCGGCAGCATCGGCGGGATGAAGGTCGCCATCGCCTGGCCGAACATGTGGCTGAGCGGCAGCAGGTTCAGAAAGCGCAGCGGGAAGAACGGCCGTCCCCACTTCCGATACTTCAGCACTTCGCGCTCGACGGGCACGATGTTGGCCAGGATGTTGCGATGCGTGATGACGACGCCCTTCGGTTCGGCGGTGGCGCCGGAAGTGAAAATGATCTCCGCGACCTCGTCGCGCGTGACGGGGACCGGCGGCGACGCGCCGTCGTGCCACTCGATGTCGGGCAGCCTCCAGATCGGCGCGCCGCCGGTCTCGACAGGCGGCGGCACGTCCTGGCCGATGAGCACGAGTTTCGCAGAGACGATCCGGCTGACGCGCACGAGAAAATCCGGCGACGAGCGATAGTCGATGGGCACGACGACCGCGCCGGTGAGCAGGCACCCCCAGAAGGCGACGATCCATTCCGGGCGGTTCTCGCAGAAGAAGACGACCGCGTCGCCCTTGCGCATGCCCGCGGTGTGCAGACGGGCCGCGAACCCGCGCGCGGCGGCACCGACCTCGGCGTAGGAATACGTGCGCGCCCGAAACCCGTCGTCGTGCACGAGGAATTCGCCGCGCGCCCGGGCGAGGTCGTGAAAGAAGTCGATGAGCGTCTCACGCGCCACGAGTGAATTATGATGTAACCATGAACGTCTTGCTGCGAACGCTCCTCGTCGCCGCAGTTCTTTCTCAGGCCGCGTCCGTCGCGGCGCAGGCGCGAGCGGCCGCGAGCGCTGGAGACGGGGCCCAGCAGCCCGGCCCCGTGGACGCTGTCGGCCCTGTCTGGCCCAGGCTCTCCCAGGCGCAGCGCGACGAGGTCATGCGCTTCGGGGAGGACTTCAAACAGTTCATCGGCCGCGCCAAGAGCGCGATGACGTTCGTGCACCAGGCCCTCGCGATCGTCGAGGCCGCGGGCTTCAAGCCCTGGCCCGGATCGCCGACACGTGCGGACGTGCGGCCCGGCTCGCGCTGGTACGCCGTCAACCGCGATCGCACGATCATCGCGTTCGTGATCGGCACCGACCCACTCACCTCGGGTGCGCGCATCGTCAACACGCACAACGATTCGGTGCATCTCGAGCTGAAGCCGAAGCCGTTCCGCGACAGCTTCGACATCGCGCTCCTCGATACGTCGGTCCACGGCGGCATCAAGAACTACCAGTGGGTGAACCGGCCGCTCGCCCTGATCGGCCGCATTGTGAAGACCGACGGGACCATCGTGTCGGTGGACATCGGGCACGCGCCCGGCGACCCGGTGCTGCTGATTCCCGACCTGGCGCCGCACGTCGATCGGGACTTTCTCGATCGCCGCAACCGCGACGTCATTCAAACAGAGGAGCTCGATCCGGTGCTGGCTCTGACCTCGGAGGCCGCGACGGCGGCGCTTCGCGAGAGATACGGGCTGACGCGCGACGATTTCCTGTCGACGGACCTCCAGATTGTGCCGGCGCAGATGCCCGTCGACATCGGGCTCGACCGTCAGCTCGTGGGCGCGTTTGGCCACGACGATCGGTCGAACGGGTTCGCGGCGTTTCGCGCCATCGTCGACGTCAGAAATCCGGCGAAAACCGCGATCGCCTACGGCGTGAACAACGAAGAGGTCAGCTCGTGGACGACGGGCGTCGCCTCCGAGTGGTTTCGGACGCGACTGGCCGAGATCATCGCTGCCCAGGAGCCCGTGTACAGCGATCTGATGCTCCGGCACGCTCTCGGCGCCTCGAACGTGCTCGTGTCGGACTGCACGACGGCGCTCGATCCCAACTTTCCGCAGCCGTATCTGCCCAACGGATCGGCGCGGCTCGGGTGGGGCCTCGTGTTCAAGGAATACGGATCGGGCCGCCAGGCCGACAGCGAGTATTTCGCAAAGCTGCGCCGCTTGTTCACCGGCGCGGGCGTGCACTGGCAGACGCATGCGTACAAGGCGGGCTACGGCGGCGGCACGATCGCGCAGTGGTTCGCCAACGCCGACATCGACGCGGCCGACGTCGGCATCGGGATCCTGAGCATGCACTCGCCGATGGACGTTTCGGCGAAGGTCGATCTCTGGGAGCTCTATCGCGGCTTCAAGGCCTTTCTCGGCGCGACGCCCGTCGCCACGAGCGCCACCGCTGGCCGGTAAAGGCTCCGCGGACGATCAGTTTATTCTTCCTCGGCCCCGACATTCCGCCGCGTAACACGAAGTCGCAACGACACAACGGGCTTTTGCCAGAAAGTCCGTCCGCGACATCGGTCATCTGTGTTCGCCTGGACGAAGCCGTTCAGAGTAAGCTGTAGCGCTTCGGATGCGGATCTTCCTGACAGGGTCCACGGGCTACATCGGCAGCGCGGTGCTCGACGCGCTCGTGCGCGGCGGACACGACGTGACGGCGCTCGTGCGCGACAACGAAAAGGCGGCGCGCGTGACGGCGCGCGGCGCGCGGCCGATTGTCGGCAATCTCGCCGAGCCCGAGTCGTATCGCGCGGCCGCCGACGCGCAGGACGGCTACATTCTGACCGCGTTCGACGCGGCGTTGGGTCGCGGGCCGGCAATCGATCGGGTGGCGCTCGACACGATCATCGCCGCGGCAACACGTCCGCGCACGGCCGGTTCGACGGCGCCCGACACGCGCTTCGTGGTCTACACCTCGGCGGCCTGGGTGCTGGGACCCACGCCGGAGCCGGCGACCGAGAACGCGCCCGTCAACCCGATTCAGCACGTCTCCTGGCGGCCCGAACACGAGGATTACGTCCTCGGCGCCGGCACCGACAGGCTTCGCACGATCGTGGTGCGGCCGGGTGTCGTGTACGGCCGCAGCGCCGGGATGGTCGGCGACCTGTTCAAGGCCGCCAGCAACGGTCTGGTGCGGGTGGTCGGGGACGGCAACAACCACTGGCCCCTCGTGTACGACCGGGACCTTGCGGACCTGTACGTCCGACTCGCCGGACGCGAGGACGCCGCCGGCGTCTACCACGCCAACGACGAAGGCGACGAGCGCGTGAATGACCTGGTCTCGGCCATCTCGCCCTACGTGCCGCTCACTCCAGACGTCCGCCACGTGCCGATAGACGAGGCGCGCGCCAAGATGGGGAGCTACGCGGACGCGCTGTCGCTCGATCAGCTCATTCGCAGCCCGCGGGCCAGGGCACTCGGGTGGACGCCCAGCTTGCGCTCGGTCGGCGGGAATGCCGCCCGGCTGCTGGACGAATGGCGGGCTGAAAGAAATTAGTCCGCGAACTTCTCCAGGTCCTCTTCGTCGGCGCCTGGAAGCAAATCAAAAAACGCATCGAGGCTGCGGTCGAGGCCGCGTCGCAACTGCGGGATCGTGCCGTCGATGGTGTGCAGCGTGACACCGGCGGTCGAGCCGTCGGAGAGCGAGAGCTTCGCGTCTTCGAGACCTGCCACCGAGTGTTCCGGCACGAGGCGAACGCCGTAGACGAGGGTGTAACGAGCCATCAGCGAATTGTACTGCCCGGTGGCCGGGTCTCTCCGCCGTCTTCTGGTTGGGAGTGCGGCCAGCCGGCCCAATGTCGTTTCACGATCGCGCCGGGCCGGCTAAAAGCCGGCCACTGCGTGATGGCGGAAAACAGCTCTAATCGGCGACAATAATGGATTCGGCGGCGTAGCACGTCGACGGCTGAGCCAGACGGCTCGCCGAGGCTTGACGGCTTGAGAGCTGATCATGAAACAACATCTCTTCGCGACGTGTTTCCTCGCCGCATCCCTTGCGTGCAGTTCGGCGCCACAGCAGACCGCCGAGACCCCGCCCGACATTCCGACGCTCGAGTTCGAGACGTTCACGCTCGGAAACGGTCTCGACGTCATTGTGTCCGAGGATCATCGCCTGCCTCTCGTGGCCGTGAACCTCTGGTACCACGTCGGGCCCGCCAACGAAGACCCGGGCCGCACGGGCTTTGCGCACCTTTTCGAGCACATGATGTTCCAGGGGTCGAAGCACGCGCCCGGCGACATGCACTTCAAGACCGTCGAGGGCGCGGGTGGGAGCGACTTCAACGGCACGACGGATTTCGACCGCACCAACTATTTCGAGACGATGCCCGCCGACCGGCTCGAGACCGCGCTGTGGCTCGAATCGGATCGGATGGGGTATTTGCTCGACGATCTCGATCAAGGCAAGCTCTCGAACCAGCAGGACGTCGTCCGCAACGAGCGAAGGCAGAGCGTGGAGAACGCGCCCTACGGCATTGTCGAAGAGGCGCTCTTCCATCAGCTGTTCCCGAAAGAGCACCCCTATTACGCAAGCGTCATCGGATCGCACGCCGACATCCAGGCGGCGAAGCTCGAGGACGTGAAGAATTTCTTCAAGCTGTACTACGCGCCGAACAACGCGAGCCTGGTGATTGTCGGCGACATCGACAAGGCGGCGACGCGCGCGCTCGTGGAGAAATATTTCGGCCCGCTGAAACGTGGCGCGCCCGTGCCGAAGCCCTCTGTGCAGACGGTCCAGACGCCGCCGATCACCTCCGAGCGCCGCGCCGTGGTGACGGACCGCGTCGAGCTCCCGCGCGTGTACATGGCGTGGCTCACGTCGCCGATTTTCGAGCCGGGCGACGCCGACGCGCACGTGGCGGCGTCGGTCCTCGGCACCGGCCGCTCGAGCCGCTTGTATAAGAAACTGGTCTACGAACAGCAGATCGCGCAGCAAGTGTCCGTGCAGCAGTACTCGTTGACCCTCGGCTCGGTGTTTCAGATCCAGGCGACGGCGCGGCCCGGGCACACCGCAGAGGAGCTGGAACAATCGCTCAACGAAGAGCTCGCGCGCTTCCGCGAATCGGGCCCCGACGCGGCCGAAGTGGACCGCGCGCGCAACGGCATCGAGACCAACATCGTGCAGGGCCTCGAACGGCTCGGCGGCTTCAGCGGCATCGCCAACCGGCTGAACACGTATAACCACTTTCTCGGGAACCCGGGATATCTGCCGCAGGATGTGCAGCGGTACCGGGACGTCACGCCCGCGTCGGTGAAAGCGTTTGCCGCCGCCGAGCTCGCGCCGAACGCGCGCGTCGTCGTCCACGGCGTGCCCGGGCAGCCGGATTTCGGCGCGCCCGTGCCGACGCCGGCGCCAGTGAAGATCGCGCCCGGGACCGGCGCCGAGTCGGTGAACGCCGCCGCCGCGTGGCGCAACGACCCGCCGAAACCCGGCGCGCCACGGATGCTCACGCTTCCCGTGCCCGTTTCGTTTCAGCTGGCCAACGGCCTGACGGTCCTCGTCAACGAACGGCCGGGCCTGCCGGTGGTGTCGGCGAACCTGGTGATTCGGAGCGGCAGCGGCGCCAACCCGACCGACAGGCCGGGTTTGGCGAATTTCACGGCCGCCATGCTGGATGAAGGCACCTCGTCGCGCACCGCGCCGATGATCGCCGACCAGGTGGCACAGCTCGGCGCGTCGCTCACGACCTCGTCGAACATGGACGCGACACAAATCACCGGGTCGTCGCTCGGACGGAATTTTCCGGCGCTCCTCGATCTGATGGCGGACGTCACGCGCCATCCGGGTTTCCCCGAAGAAGAAGTCGATCGCCAGCGCGCGAGCCGCCTGGGCACCCTCGCGCAGCAACGCGAGAATGCGGGCGCCGTGGCCAACTCGGCGATGTTCGCCGCGCTGTATGGCCCCGCGCATCCGTACGGGTACGTCGACCTCGGCACCGAGGCGTCGAACAAGGCGATGACGCGCGACGACATGCGGACATTCTGGTCCGAGCATTTCGTGCCGAACAACGCCGCGCTCGTCGTGTCGGGAGCGATCACGGCCGCCAGTCTGAGGCCGGACGTTGAGAAGGCGTTTGGCGACTGGCCGCGCGGTGCGCCGGCCGCTCGCCCGTTTGGCGATCCGGCGACCACCGCCGCGCGCCTCGTGATCGTGGACAAGCCCGGCGCGCCGCAGACGCAAGTGCGCGTGGCTTCGATCGGGGCGCCGCGTTCGACACCCGATTACGAGGCGCTGCGCGTGATGAACGAGGCGCTCGGAGGCCTGTTTTCGAGCCGAATCAACTTGAACCTGCGCGAGGAGCACGGCTACACTTATGGGGCGAGCTCCCAGTTCGTCTTCCGACGCTCGGCTGGGCCGTTTCTCGTGCAGTCCGGCGTGCGGACCGACGCGACCGCGCCGGCCGTGTCTGAAATCCTGAAGGAGATTCGCCGGATGCGCGAAACGCCGATGTCCGCCGACGAGCTCACGATGGCGAAGGATTCGCTGGTGCGCTCGCTGCCGTCGGATTTTCAGACGAGCGGAGACGTCACGGCCACGACCACGAATATCTACCTCTTCGACCTCGGCCTCGACTACTTCCGCACGTACCCGGCGAGGCTGTCCGCGGTCACCCTCGACCAGACCAGCGAGGTCGCCAAGCGGTATCTCGTGCCGGAAAAACTCATCGTCGTGGCCGTCGGCGATCGCGCGAAGATCCAGTCCGAGCTGCAGAAGCTGAACCTCGGCGCTCTGGAGCTGCGCAGCCCGGACGCGACGCTCGCGGTCCGCGGAGCGGGAACGCCCTAATTTCGTCGTTTTCTTCAAGGACATTTTTCAGGAACGTAACCTTCATATGTCTGCTCCCGTAGGAACGCTTCGGCTGCGCGTCTGCGCTGCTTCCACCTGCGTCTGCGTGTCCATGCTGGCTGCCCCGGCGTCCGCTCAAGCCCCCGCGCAGGCCGAGCCGCAATCTGCCGGGCCCGTATCCAGCGCCAGGCCCGCCCAGGAGGACAAACCTGGCTTGGCGGCCGGAGCGGTGCAAATTGGCAGCGATGCCGCCGGCGCGGCTCTCGACGACGCCGACAACGAAATAGCCCCGGCACCAGGCGCGTTGGCTGGCCGCCCCTCCGTCACCGTGACACGCGCGCCGGCCGCGCCACGGCTCGATGGACGTCTCGACGACGCCGTCTGGCGCACCGCCGTGCACGTCTCGGACTTCGTCCAGGAGCGCCCGGTTGAAGGGGCGCCCGCGACCGAAGCCACCGACGTGTATATCTCGTACGACAGCCAACGAATCTATTTCGGGATCTACGCGCACTATTCCGACACGGGCCAGATTCGCGCCAACCGCGCGGACCGCGATCAAGTCGGGCGCGACGACACGGTTGCCGTCTTCTTCGATCCGTTTCTCGATCAACAGCGGGGCTATTCCTTCGAGGTGAACGCCTACGGCGTCCAGGGCGACGCGATCTTGAACAACAGCGGGCCGGGCGGCGGCGGTGGCGGGCGAGGCCCAGGCGGCGGCGGTGGTGGTGGCGGTGGCGGTGGCGGTGGTGGTGGATTCCCTGGTGGCGGTGGCGGTGGCCAGGGTGCCCGCGGCTCGCAGGGCGACTCGTCGTGGGATGCGCTGTTTGAATCGGCCGGCGCGCTCGTCGAGGACGGCTGGACGGCGGAAATGGCCATTCCGTTCAAGAGCCTGCGGTATCCCGCGCGAAGCGGCGGGCAGATGCATCGCTGGGGGTTCCAGATTTCGCGCACCATCGAGAGCAAGGACGAGACCCTCGTCTGGGCGCCCACCTCGCGCGACGTGATGGGCTTTCTGCGGCAGATGGGCCTGCTCGACGGGATGACCGGCCTGTCGACGAGCCGCAACCTGGAGATTCTTCCGACGGTCACGGCGATTCAGGCGGGGAGCCTGAACACGACCACGGCTGCTTATTCGGCGAGTGATATCGAAGAGGGCGGCGTGGGCGTGAAGTACGGCATCACGTCGAACCTGACGCTGGACTTTGCCTTCAACCCGGACTTCTCGCAAATTGAATCGGATCGGCAACAGATCGACGTGAACCAGCGCTTTCCGCTGTTCTATCCGGAGCTGCGGCCGTTCTTTATCGAGGGGCAGGAGATCTTCAACGTGGGGGGGCCGGTCAACCTGGTCCACACCCGCACGATCGTCGATCCGCGCTACGGGGCGAAGGTGACGGGCAAGGTCGGCCGAACGACCGTGGGGTTCGTTCTGGCCAACGACGAGGCGCCGGGGAAGGTCGACGACCCGCTGGATGCCGCCTACGGACAGTCCACGCAGGTCCTGCTGGGGCGGGTGCGGTACGACCTGGCCTCCGAATCGACGGTCGGCGCGATCGTGACCGATCGCGAATTCCTCGACAGCTACAGCCGTGCCGGCGGCCTCGACAGCCAATTCCGCATCGGCAGCAATCACCGCCTCAGCGTGCGTACCGTCGCCACGCGCCATCGCGATCTCGCGGGCATCGAGACATCCGGCTGGATGTTCGACATGGGACTCCAAAAGCAAGGTCGAAATCTGAGCTACGGCATCATGAACTTCGAGATCAGCCCTGGTTTCAAAACCGATATGGGATTTGTCCGGCGCGTCGATCAGCGCCAGACCGAGGGCAACGTGATGTACCGGTGGTGGCCGCAGGCCTCGCTCATCAACTGGGGCCCGCAGGTGCGCTACTCGCGCAACTACGATTTCAACGGCGACCTGCAGGACGAGATGTTCAACACCGGCGTGAGCTTCATGTTCGCGAGGGCGATTAGCTTCAACGCGGGAGTGAACCGCGACATGGAACGGTATCTCGGGACCAATTTCGACAAGACGCGGTTCAACGTCGGCGGCAACGTCAACACGAGCCGAAAAGTATCGTTTGGCGGGTTTGTCAGCCGCGGCGATCAGGTGCGGTACGTCGAGAACCCGTTCCTGGGCGGCGGATCGAATATCAACGTGTTCACCACCGTGCGGCCGTTCTCGCGGCTGCAGTCGGATATCTCGCTGAACACGAGCCGTCTCGTCGATCCCAGGAGCGACGCCGAGGTCTTCGACATCAAGATCTTCCGGTCGCAGACGACCTACCAGTTCACCGAGCGTCTGCTCGTGCGCAACATCCTGGATTTCAACGACTACGACAAGACGTTGGGCGCCAACGTCCTGGTGACCTATCGGGTGAATTCCGGCACCGCGTTCTACGTCGGCTACGACGACCGCTACCGGCAGGGCGATCAGATCAACGCCCTGCTGCTTCCAACAACCGAGCTCCAGCGAACGAACCGTGCGTTCTTCACCAAGCTGCAGGTGTTGTTCCGGTATTAGTGCAGAAACTGCCCGCGGCGTTGATCCAACACGCTGCAGGAACTGCAAACGCCATGACGTCCGGCGTCGCGAAAGCCCCGGAAAACCCGCGGCCGGCGATGTGGCATGGATGGTGCTCTCTCGTGCTGTGTGCCGCTTGACCGTCGGCCATCGGGCGCGAGCATTGTCGCCGGGATCGGCAGCGAATTTCTCCGCGAGGCTGCGGTGCTTATCGCGGTGTTTGCGCCCCTGGATCGAATCCTTGAGAACGGTCCATTGACTCCTCGTTTCGTGCTCGGTACGATTGGAGCGGTCGCTGTTCTTCTGGCTGGTGGGATTGTTTTGGAGTTGAAACGGCAGTGAGGATGTTGATTATTCCGTTGCTCTCTGGCCTGCTCGTCTTCATAGCTGGTCTGATCGCGATTAGCCGAATACCCAAGGACGAGCGGCGCCGCTAGATGAGCGTCCGCGCCGTGGCGATGGCTTCCTCCATCGTCGTCACCGTGCCGTCGAGTTGCTGTTCGTAAACCGCTCTCAGAATCTCGCCCATTCGCGGTCCAGGTTTCACGCCCAGCGCCAGCAAGTGCCTCCCAAGCAGAATCGGTCCCGGCGGGCGGTGCTCGACGCCGAGCAATCGGGCTCGCTCGAGAAACCAGTCCATCGCGTCGCAGTTGAAATGCCCCGGCTCGCGGCCGAGGCAGTCCGACTTCGCGAGGCGCGCGAGCAGCTCGAGATCCACCTTCTGCGCAAGCCGCCGGAAGGCGCCGTCCCCGACGTCATTCTTCACTTTGAACCACATGCCCGGGTTGAGGTGGTAAGCAACGATGCCGAGGATCTGTTTGCGGACGTCGTAGCCGTCGATCGAGTGGATGTTGAGGCGATCCAGAAACGCGGTGGCCGGCGGAACGCCCTGCGCCTCGTGATCGATGGATCGCATGCGTCCGTCGACGAACGCCGTCGTCGCGGGCTTGCCGAGGTCGTGGCAGACGGCGCCGAGCATGACGGCGATCCGCTGAGGCCGATCGAGGTCGTCCACCCGGGTCCGCGCCTGGTCGACGACTTGCAGCGTGTGCACCCACACGTCGCCTTCGGGATGCCACTCGGGTTCCTGCGGGCACCCGACGAGCGCGCGGAGCTCGGGAAAGAGCTTGTCGATGGCGCCGAGGTCGAGCGCGAGCGCGAACCCGACCGACGGCCGGGGCGCCGATAGCAGCTTCTCGATCTCACCCCAGACGCGTTCGGCCGGCAGATCATCGAGGGGGATCGACCGGCACAGGGTGCGAGCCCGTTCGTCGAGCGCGAAGCCGAAACGGGCGGCGAACTGCACTCCGCGCAGCACGCGCAGGCTGTCGTCGGCAAACGTCGCCGGGTCGACCACGCGGAGGATCTTTCCGGCCAGATCCGAGCGGCCGTCGAACGGATCGAGGTGCTCGTCGGTCAGCGGATCCCAAGAAATCGCGTTGACCGTGAAGTCGCGGCGGCGCGCGGCTTGTTCGATCGTCATCGACGGATCGCCGGTCACGTCGAAGCCCTTGTGTCCGCGTCCGGATTTCGACTCGCGGCGGGGCAGGGAGACGTCGATGTCGCCGATCTTGTAGACCTGGAAGCTCTCACCCACCGACTCCACGCGGCCAAGCGACTCGAGCAGCCCACGGAGCGCGTCGGCCGGCACGCCGAAGACCTCGATGTCGACGTCCTTCGACTCCCGGCCAAGCAGTCGGTCCCGCACCCATCCCCCGACGACAAGGGCGCGGCCGCCGGAGTGGTGGACGGCTTCGGCAATAGATCGAATGAAGCGATCAGCCATTGGCGATCAGCGATCAGCTATCAGCCATCAGCCATCAGCTTACATTCGGAGCGCGTTGCCGAAAGCTGACGGCTGAGGGCTGATCAAATTGGCTTCCTGCCCCATCTCTTGACGAGCCGGTCGCAGAACCCTGGCGCGAGGACGTTCAGGAGGGCGAGGCCGCGCGACCGCCTGTAGGGAAACACTTCAGGGACCGGACGGTCGATGGCCTGGGCGATGGCCTCGGCCACCGTTTCGGCGCTCTGGCGCGGGCCGTCGGCGCGCGTCGCGTGTCCCGACTCTCGCGTCATCACGCTGAAGAATTCGGTGTTGGTCGAAATGGGAAAGACCACCGTGATGTCGACGCCCGTGCCGTCGAGCTGGGCCCTCAGAGACTGGGCAAGGCCGTCCTGTGCGAATTTCGTTGCGGCGTACGCGCCCATGAACGGCACACCGCGCTTGCCGACGATGGACGAGATGATGATCAGATGGCCGGCCGCCTGGCGGCGAAACACCGGAAGCGCGGCCCGCGCGGCGTGATACGTGCCCATGTAGTTCACGTCGAGCAGCCGCTGCATGTCGGCCGGCCGAATCTTCTCGATGTCTCCATAGATGGCGAAGCCGGCATTTGCCACCATCACGTCGAGTCGTCCGAAGCGTTCGCTCGCGCGGTCGACCAGATCGTACAGGTCGCGCTCGTTCGTCACGTCGCCGACGAGCGTCAACGCCTGGCCGCCAAGTCGCGCGATGTCGGCGCTGACCTCGTCGAGCCGATCGCGGCGCCGCGCCAGGAGCGCGAGCGAGGCGCCGCGTCGGGCAAGCGTGAGGGCGGTCGCCCGGCCGATACCGGCCGAGGCTCCGGTGATGGCGATGACTTTTGGCATGCACCGACTATCTTTCCCCTAGTATTCCTCTGATCACGAACCCGACATTCGCCGGGCGCTCGCCGAGCCTGCGCATGAAGTAAGGGAACCATTGGCGGCCGAACGGCACGTACACACGTACGCGATAGCCGTCCTGTACCAGCCCGGCCTGCAAGTCCCTGCGGATGCCGTACAGCATCTGGAACTCGAACCGGTCCGCCGCGATCCCCTGCTCGTGCGCCATGCGCCTGGTCTGGTCGATGAGCACCGGATCGTGGGTGGCGATCGCCGGGTAGTTACCCTCGGTCAGGAGCACCTTGATGAGCCGCGCATAGGCCGCATCGACATCGGCCTTGTGCTTGTAGGCCATCGATCGCGGCTCTTTGTACGCACCCTTCACCAGCCGAACCCGCGCGCCGAGCCGCATGACGCGCCTCAGATCCTGCTCGGTGCGATAGAGGTCGGCCTGCAGGACGATGCCAATTTGGTGGTAGCCCTGTTCCCACAGCAGCTCGAAGATGTCGAGCGTCACGTCGGTGTACCGCGAGCTCTCCATGTCGACGCGCACGAAGAAGCCGTCGGCGCGAGCCAGAATCTTCCGGAGGTTGTCCACCGTGCTCGCGCGGTCGACGTCGAGGCCAAGCTGCGTGAGCTTGAGCGACAAATTGCGTCCGATGCCCGACCCGATGATCTGATCGATGACGGTCAGGTAGTCGCGCGTGGCGGCGTCGGCCTCGGCGAGGCTTGCGACGCTCTCGCCCAGGTAGTCCAGCGTCTGGAGGCACCCGGTGGCTTCGATCGTACGGGCCGCCGCGATGGCTTCCTCTGCGGTTCGGCCGGCGATGAAGCGTCTGGCGAAACTGGTCGGCTTGCGCATCCCGTAGCGGGCCGCAACGTGGCTGAGGACGCGGCTTCCGGCGAGCAGGTGAAAGAAGGTCTTCGAGGCGCTATCCAGCATTCAGCTAGTGCGTCCGGCCGGGCGTCGCGAGCAGGTGCTCGATCGTCTTCGCGTAGTAGCGGAGCATGCCGCGGTCTCGCACGCGGAATCGCCCGCGCTCGTTCACGATCACCCCTCGCGTTTCGAGCGGCCCGGCGGCTTGCTCGACAGCCTGGCGGCCGCTCGTCACGGCGAGGTTGGCGCGCTTGACCGCCAGCTCCTCCAGCAACTGATCGATGCGATCCTCGAGATCGCGCGCCGCGATCGACGGCCGCATGGCGGCGGCGAAGAGCGCGGTGGGCAGCACCTTGTACTGCAAGCCGATGCGGGCGCGAATGAGCCGGGCCAGCTCGAGCACCTCGGTGCGCGACTGCGGGTCGTAGTCGCCGACGCCGATGGGCGCGCCGAAGGTGACAAATGCCCGGGACCAGTACCCGACCGCGTGCCGCACCAGCTCGGCCAGCTCGCGCGCGAACGGCCGCGCCTGCTTCTTCGCTCCCTGGCGCGACAGGTAGTGATCCTCGAGCACGAGATCGTAAGCCACCGCCACGGGCACCACGACCATGTCGGATCGGTTCGAGCTGAGCGCGGCGTGCAGCAAACCGGTTTTCGCCGCCTTCAGTTCCCCGGTGTAGCTCCGTCCGCCTTCGAGATAGAAGAACAGGTCGTGCTCCTTGACGACCTCCGCCACGTACGCCTTGAGCGTGACGAGGTACGCCGGATCCCGGCTGTTCCGGCGAATCGGAATCGCGCCCGTGATATGCCGCTGCACCAGGCCGAGCGGTCCGCCGAACAGATTGATGCCGGCGGCGATGAGCGGCGGGCGAATGCCGTTGTCGTCGAGCGCCAGCGGCTCGACCAGGTAATCGGTGTGGCTCTTGTGATTCGAGGCGTAGACGACGCGGTGGTCACGGGTCGCGTTGATCACGTGGTGCAGCTGTTCGTCTATTCGCTCGATCTTGCGTAGAATCGGGTAGAGGGGATGCTGCAGCGCGCGATAGAGCTGGTGCCGCTGCGTGGTGCGCAGCTCGTCCAGATACGCGCAGATGCGCTCCCGGGCGTGGTCGGCGCGCTCGCCTTCGGTGCCGCGGAGGTACTTGGCGACCTCGGTCCGTGCCAGCACGGCCTGTGTGATGTCATCGAGCATCTGAGTGCCGACTATAGCATGGCCGTCAGCAGTAGCTTTCAGCTCTCAGCTATCAGAGTCTGCGAAGAAATCGCCGTAGTGTCCGCCTTTAGGCGGACTTTTCATGGTCCGGCTGAAGCCGGACGCTACAAACCTGCGATTTCTTCACACGCTCTCAGCGTTGCGGCCCAGTTGACGGCTGAAGGCTGACAGCTGATAGCTGATAGCGCTCTATCCAATCGCCCGGCACACCGCATCGGTAAACGTCGAGGTCGACGCCGATCCACCAAGGTCCCGCGTGCGGACCGATCCGTCCTTCAGAACACTCCTGAGAGCGGCCATGAGACGATCGGCTGCCGCGCCTTCGTCGAGGTGCCGAAGCATGAGCACCGCCGACAGCAGGAGCGCCGTCGGGTTCGCGACGCCCTTGCCGGCGATGTCGGGCGCGCTGCCGTGCACGGCCTCGAAGACGCCGATGTTCTCGCCGAGATTGGCCGATCCCACAACGCCGAGGCCGCCGACCAATCCCGCGCACAGATCCGACACGATGTCGCCGTAGAGGTTCGGCAACACGAGCACGTCGAACTGCGAAGGGTTCATCACGAGGTGCATGCAGGCCGCGTCGACAATCTTCTCGTCGTATGCCACGTCCGGGTACTCGCGCGCCACCGCGCGTGCGCATGCCAGAAACAGCCCGTCGCCGAGCTTCATGATGTTGGCCTTGTGGATGGCCGTCACCTTCTTCCGGCCGTGGCGACGTGCGTAGTCGAACGCGAAGCGCGCGATGCGTGTCGACGCGCGCTCGGTGATGATCTTCAGGCTCTCGACGACGCCCGGCACCACTTCGTGCTCCAGGCCGGCGTAGAGATCCTCGGTATTCTCGCGGACGATCACCAGATCGACGCCCTGGAATCTTGACGGCACACCGTCCAGATTCCACACCGGGCGCAGGTTGGCGTACAGATCGAGCGCCTTGCGCAGCCCGACATTCACGCTCGTGAACCCTTCTCCGATCGGCGTCGCGACCGGGCCCTTGAGCGCCACCTTGTTGCGACGGATGGATTCGATGAGGTCGTTCGGCAGGGGCTTTCCGGTCTTCTCGACCGCGGCGACCCCGGCGAGCTGAGGCTCCCAGTCGATCGAGGCGCCCGAGGCGTTCACCATGCGCACCACGGCATCGGTGACTTCCGGTCCGATGCCGTCGCCTGGAACCAGGGTGACCGTGTGGGCCATCAGGATTGGTTGTGCTCTGTCCTTCTAACTTCTAACTTCTCACTTCTAACTTTCCCTGACATACCAGTACAACAACACAATCCCCAGTCCCATGTTGATCGTCATGAGCGTCGTGGACAGGGAGTGCAGGCGATCGAACCTGACGCGCCGGGCGTCGGTCTCGGGCAGCGCGCCGATGGGGCCGGAGACCTGCGCCTGCAGCGCGGCGATCTCGCGCGAGACCGGCACGCCGGAATAGACGGCCAGCGCGAGCATCAGCGCGACGAGGGCTGCGCGCGCGACGAACGCCGTCGGAGGCGGCCCGATGAACTTCATCATGAATAGACAGGTCAGAAGGACGACACCGCATCCGTAGGCGAGCAGATGGAACCGCCGCAGGATCTCGCCGAAGACCGCGCCGGCGAGCATTCGCCCGCTGCCAGGGTCTGGAGCCGAGGTCTGGAGCACGCCGAAGGTGGAGGGCGCGACCAGCAGGCCGAGCACGATCATGCCTCCGAGCCAGATGACGAGGACCGTCAGCGCGAGGTACCGGATGGCGAGCATCCGCACATTATATGGATCCCGGTCCTATAATTTCCTGTGCACGAGGCCGCCCTCGCATGGATCGTCGATTGCGTGCTCGGGGCGCTGGCCGGCGGAGAGCCCGCGTCGCCGGCGGGCCTGACGTTGCTCCTTCGCCGCTACGCCGCGACGGGTCGCGCGGACCTCGGCGACGCGCTGGGCTCCGCGCTTGCGCGGGCGCTCGATCGTGCCACGTCGCCGGATCGCCCAGACGCTGGGCAGTCCGAGTGGCTCGGCGTGTTCGTGGAGGCCGCGGCGATCTCCGAGGATGAGCGCTTGCCGGCCACCGCCGCCGCCCTTGTCGTCGCGCTTCGTCGGAGCTGGCCCGGCAAGGGAGCGCTCAGACCGGCCCTGCGCTCGATTGACGCGTGCCTGATTGCCGCGCATCTCGGCAACGAAGACGTCGTCGCCGTCGCCGCGATCGACGAACTGGAGCGGATTGTCGGCGCATCGTACGAGCCCGGCGAAGGCCTGGTCGGCGGCGACCTGCTGGACCACGCCGCCGCCTCGGCGACGCTCCTCACGGCGTTCGCTATCGCGGGGCGGTTGCCATATGCGATGCTGGCCGAGGAGTTGGTCCAGTTCGCCCGCCGCACGTGGTGGGATGATCCGGGGGGTGGGTTTCGGCTCGAACGTCGAACGCCGAACGCCGCACGCGAGCACGTCGAACGTCGAACGGAGCACGCCGAACGGTTCTTTCTGGCGAACTGTGAGGCCGCGCGCGTGCTGTGCCGGCTGGCGGCCCTGCACGCCGACCCCGAGTACCGCCAGATGGCCGTCATCGCGGGACAGTCGGACTACGCGGAAGATGCCCGACGCACGCTCGAGGCGCTCGCCCTCGATTATCGCGACCGGGGCACCGAGTCTGCCGTGTACGGCCTGGCCATTGACGAATACCTGCGCTTTCGTGGAAGTTCAGATTTCAGACTTCAGAGTTCAGACTGAGTTTCAGATTTCAGATCGGAGTCGTTTTGCAATAGAATCTGCACTCGGCTTCCAGCATCCAAGCCTCAATCTGTAATCTCTGAAATCTGAACTCTGAAATTGTTGGCCTATGCCGTTAGATCGCGCTTCCCTGGTTCCCGCCCTGAAGAATGTCGCCACCCGGCTTCGGATCGATTCGATCAGATCCACGTCTCAATCGGCGAGCGGCCACCCGACCAGCTGCTGCTCGGCCGCCGATCTGGTCGCGGCGCTCTTTTTCGCCGAGATGCGGTTCGATCCGAAGGACCCGAAGCATCCCGGCAGCGATCGCTTCGTGCTCTCGAAGGGTCACGCGGCCCCGCTGCTCTACGCCGCGTGGGCCGAGGCGGGCGCGTTCGACCGGTCCGATCTCCTCAGGCTGCGCGAGATCACGTCGGATCTCGAGGGACATCCCACGCCGCGGCTGCCGTTTGTCGACGTGGCCACGGGTTCGCTCGGCCAGGGCATCTGCGCCGCGGTCGGCTGCGCTCTGAACGCGCGCCGGATCAAGTCCGACTATCGGACCTATTGCCTTGTGGGTGACGGTGAATCGGCCGAAGGCTCGGTGTGGGAAGCCGCGGACGTCGCCGGCGTCGACCGGCTCGACAACCTGTGCGGCATCACCGACGTCAACGCGCTCGGCCAGAGCCGCGCCACGATGTGGGCGCACGACCTCGACGAGTTCGCCCGTCGCTGGCGCGCCTTTGGCTGGCACGCCATCGTCATCGACGGCCACGACATGGACGCCATCCTCAGCGCCTTTGCCGAGGCGCGCGCCACCGCCGGCCGGCCGACGATGATCCTGGCGAGCACCATCAAGGGCAAAGGCGTGTCGTCTGTCGAAGGCAAGGACGGGTGGCACGGCAAGCCGTTCAAGAAGGGCGAAGAACTGGACCGCGTTCTGGCCGAGCTGGAGAAGCAGTTCGTGCCTGTGCCCGAAGGCGTCAACCTGCACCAGCAGATCGCCAAGCCGGCGACGCGGCCTGCGAGCGCGCCCTGGCCCAAGCCGATCGCCGCCCCCTCGTACAAGGCCGGCGACCAGGTGGCGACACGCGAGGCGTACGGCACGGCACTCGCCAAACTCGGCGAGGCCGACCCGCGCATCGTCGCGCTCGACGCCGACGTGAAAAACTCCACGTTCAGCGACAAGTTCGAGAAGGCGGCGCCCGACCGCTTCTACCAGAACTTCATTGCCGAGCAGATCATGCTGGGATCGGCGATGGGACTGGCCGCGCGCGGAGCGATTCCGTTTCCGTCGACCTTCGCGTGCTTCCTGACGCGCGCCGCTGATTTCATCCGGATGGCGGCCATCAGCAACCTGCCGATCAAGATGGCCGGCAGCCACGCCGGGGTGTCCATCGGCGAAGACGGACCGTCGCAGATGGCGCTCGAGGACCTGGCCATGTGCCGAGCGCAGCCCAACATCACCGTGCTCTATCCGTGCGACGCCGTCAGCACCGAGCGTCTGGTGGCGTTGATGGCTTACCACCCCGGCCCGGCTTACATGCGCACCAGCCGACCCAAGACGCCGATCCTCTATTCGGCCGACGAGACGTTTACGATCGGCGGCTTGAAGGTCCTCCGCGAGAGCCCCAAGGACGTCGTCACCGTCGTCGCCGCTGGCGTGACCGTGTTCGAAGCCTTGAAGGCCCACACACAGCTGAAGGCGAAGGGCACCGCGATTCGTGTGATCGATCTGTATTCGGTGGCGCCCGTCGATCGGGCGGCGCTCGTGGCGGCGGGAACGGCGACTGGCGGCCGCATCATCACCGTGGAAGATCACTACGCGGCTGGCGGCATTGGCGACGCGGTGGCGGAAGCCGTGAGCGACGCCGGCATGTGCGTCCACCGCATCGCCGTGCGCGAGATTCCACGAAGCGGCAAGCCGGAAGAGTTGCTCGACAGATTCGGCATCTCCGCCAGGCACATCGTCGCCGCGGTGAAAAAGTCGTTAGTCGTTAGTCGTTAGTCGCTTTGTAGCGAAGTTTACAGTTGACAGTTCACACTCGACAGGTCATCGACGTCGATCGGTGTGTTCTGTCAACTCTAGACTGTCGACTGTCGACCGCGTCGGGTACTACGGACAAGTGAAAACTCGAGCGATGGAGCGCTTCGCGCCCGTGTGTAGTGCAGGACTTCAGTCCTGCCTACGGCGGCGCGAGTCTTTGAGTCTATGCCGCTGACCGTCGGAAGCCGTCTCGGCCCGTACGAAGTCCTCGGCCTCATTGGTGAGGGCGGGATGGGCCAGGTCTACCGCGCCCACGACACGAAGCTCGGTCGCGATGTCGCGCTGAAGATTCTGCCGGAAATCTTCGCTTCGGATCCCGATCGCCTTGCGCGCTTTCAGCGCGAAGCCCAGATCCTTGCCTCGCTGAACCATCCAAACATCGCCGCCATTCACGGGCTCGAAGAAGCAGATGGCGTGAAGGCGCTGGTACTGGAGTTGGTCGAGGGCGAGACTCTCGCGGAGAAATTGGATTCAGGCTCTGGGCTTCGGGCTTTAGGACGTGAGCGCACAGGCCCTGGAGCCCAAAGCCCACAGCCCAAAGCCGGCGGGCTTCCGGTCAGTGAGGCGCTGACAATTGCCCGCCAAATGGCCGACGCACTCGAGGCGGCGCACGAGCTCGGAATCATTCATCGAGATCTGAAACCGGCGAACATCAAGGTGCGGAGTGACGGCACGGTGAAAGTGCTCGACTTCGGCCTCGCGAAGGCCGTCGAGGCCGGCAGGTCGGGTGGACCAGGCAGGGACGATCTCTCGCGCTCGCCGACGCTCACGAGCCCGATCGGGATGACCGGTGTTGGTGTCCTGCTTGGCACCGCCGCGTACATGAGCCCGGAACAGGCGCGCGGCAAACCCGTCGACAAGCGGGCCGACGTCTGGGCCTTTGGGTGCGTGTTGTTCGAGCTGCTGACCGGGAAGCGTGCGTTCGAAGGCGAGGACATCTCCTTGACGCTCGCCGAGGTGATGAAGAGCGAGCCGAACTGGAGCGCGCTGCCGCCCGACGTCCCACCGGCAGTGCGAGCGGTGCTGACATGGTGTCTTCGCAAGGATCCGAAGCAGCGTGTGCGCGACATGGGCGACGTGCGCCTGGCGCTCGATGGCTCAATCGGCCTGACAGAACAAGCGGCCGCCGCTCCGAATGTGCCGGCCAGTTCGCGGACGTGGCTGCCGTGGGCAGCCGGCGCCCTCACCGGCGCCGCCGTCGCCGGCGCGATCGCGATATGGATGCTCAGCCCCGAGCCCCAGGCGGCCACGATCACGAGATTCCCAATCGTGCTCCCTGAGGGCCAGCAGTTTACGAATACAGGCCGCCATTCGCTCGCGATCTCCCCCGACGGCACGAAGATCGTGTACGTCGCCAATGCCCAGTTGTACCTTCGTTCCCTGGGAGGTCTCGATGCCCAGCCGATTTCCGGCACTCAAAGCCAGCAGGTGACGACGCCGGTCTTTTCACCCGATGGGCTCTCGATCGCGTTCTTTGCCGATGGCTCGCTCAAGAGAATCGGAGTGAACGGCGGCACGGCCGTCACTATCTGTCCGGCCAGTAATCCTTTCGGCATGAGCTGGAGTGGCGAATCGATTGTGTTCAGTCAGGGCGAAGGCGGCATCATGCGCGTGCCGTCGAATGGCGGCAAGCCGGAGGTTCTCATCACGTCCAAGGATGGCGAGGTCGCGCACGGCCCTCACCTCTTGCCTGGCGGCGACGTCCTCCTGTTCACGCTCACGACGACGGGTCAACGCGCTGATAGATGGGACACGGCACAAATCGTCGCGCAGTCGCTCGCGTCCGGCGAGCGTCGAGTCGTGATTGATGGCGGCAGCGACGCCCGTTATATGCC
>Ga0156018_1180_pt2 | contig 48378 bp, 41 predicted proteins | sample RifCSPlowO2_02_FD_107672 | JGI IMG/M metagenome (GOLD analysis project Ga0156018, IMG submission 107672) | Acidobacteria bacterium RIFCSPLOWO2_02_FULL_65_29 | reverse complement strand
CGAGCTCGTCTTCGAGCAGCGAGATCTGGCGCGAGATGGCCGACTGCGAGACGTTCAGCTTCTTGCCGCACGCGGTGAACGAGCCGGTCTCGGCGATGGCCTGGAGGATTTCGAGCTGTCTCAGGTCCATGTCAAAGAGTAGAAGGCGGTCGCATGAAGAATCTATCCGGTATTCCCCGAGCCCCGACTCCCGAGCCTCGAGTCCCTAGGAGGCTGGAGGCTAGGGGCCGGAGGTTTTGGAGCTAGGGACGCGGGGCGGGAGTGTCGGCGCCCTTGACGACGAAGAGCCTGGAGACGTGCTTCCCATAGCCGTACGCATAGGCGCGACCGTCATCGACGAGGCTGATACCGCCAACCGTCATGAGGCCGGCACGGTCGGGTGGCGCCAGCTCTCTGATCAGCGTGCGACGGCCGGTCGCCAGGTCGACCCGCTCAACGCGAGCGGGCACTGCAGATCCCGACCGGACGAACAACGATCGGCCGTCGCTGCTCCAGCCGAGGACTTGGTCGTCGGGCGTGACGCCGGGGGCGGGGCGTGTGGCACCGGCGTCTACAGACAAGAGTTGTATCTTGCGCTCCGCGTCAGTCACCACGATCGTCCGGCTGTCAGGAGCGATGGGACCGGCGTCGAGCCCCTCCGGCGTCAGCGGCTTCGGCCGCCCGCCGAGGAGGTCCTGTTCGTAGCAGCGAAACGGCCGCGATGGCTCGTTGCCGCAGACGACCACGCGCTTCCCGTCCGGAAACCACGCTCTGGCGACCGATCGTTCGAGGGGTTCGTTATTCAATCGCACCGGCTCCCCCGAGCCAACGGGATAGATCACGGACTGCGGCGGGCTGAACACATGCGCGAGCGCGCGCGTGCCATCCGGCGACAATCCGACTGGAGCGCCTTCTCCGAGGCGGACGGCCGGCGAGCCGTCGGTCTTGCGGAGGCTGACGGCATAGTTCGTCCCTGCCGACTGACTTTGATCGGTGAAGAGCAGCATCCGGCCATCAGCCGAAAGGCTCGGCCCAAGCGCGCTGCCGAGCCACGGGAATTCGCGTTCGACCGAGCTGCCTGGCAGAAGCGCGCGGATACTGAGCTGGTCGTCATTTCGGATGACGATCCACCGACCGTCCCGGGCGGTATCGAGCGGAAGCACCGACCCGACACTCGGAAGCGCCAGACGCGCCGCGGCCCCGGCCGACACGGAAACCGCGCGAGGCTGGTAGCCATCCATGCCCGCGTCGGCTGCGGAAAAAAGGATCGTTGCGCCATCCGGTGTCCATGCGAGTCCTTCCGCTCCCCAATACTCGCCAGCCAGCGTGCGCACGGCGCCCTCGCGGTCAACGACCTTGACAAAGCCGCGGTCGTCGAATCGGACCGGGTGCTCGAAGAAGGCGACGCGGTTGCCGTCGGGCGATATTCGCAGGTCACTCACATAACCACCGACCTGGTAGAGCACCTTACCGACCGGGTACTCGAGCTGATCTTGAAGGCCGGCCTCGCGAATGACGGCGAGCGTCGATCCATCCGGCGACCAGTCGGCTTCGCGGATGTTTTCCAGCCAGGCCCGCGGCGCGCCGTCGATCGGCATGCGGGCAAGCGTTCCACGGAAGAGACGGTGACCGAGATAACGCGCATCGGTCAGCACCGCCAGCTCGCCTTTCGACGACACGGAGAGCAGATGCGTTCGCGGCACGCCAAGAGCCTGAGGGGCGACGGCGCCGGGCCGGCTCACGAACAGCTCGGGCGAGTTGCCTTCGAGCGCCGCGCTGTACACGATCGTCTGACCATCGGGCATGAATCGCGCGTTGAAAATGGCTTGAGGGTCGAACGTCTTCGTCTCGAAAGCGATCTGTGAAAGTTCGGATACGGCTGTTGTCGAACGACCGACGACGATGCCGGCGGTGACGGCCACCGCGATGACCGCCAGCGCGACAACCGCACCGAGCCAACGGCGTTTCCGAACGACGGTGACGCCCAGGGCTGGCGCCGACATGCTGGATCCCGATAGCGTTTCGAGCGCGAAGCCCAGGTCGCGGGCCGACTGAAATCGCTCTTCCGGATTTTTCTCGAGGCACCGCCGCACGATCCGATCGAGCGCGGTCGGCAGCGACACATTCGCCCGCGTAAGCTCCGGCGGATCGTCTATCAGAATCGCGTTCATCGTCTCGACCGCCGACGGCCCCGAGAACGCGCGCTGGCCCGACAGCATTTCGTACAGCACCGTGCCCAGCGAGAAAATGTCCGACCGGTGGTCGGCCGTCTGCCCGCGCACCTGCTCGGGCGACATGTAGCCGACCGTGCCCAACACGGTGCCAGGCGTGGTCGGGCTGACCGTCGCCAGGACACTGACTGGGCCGACAGCGCCTGCGCCTGTGACCTTCGCCAGCCCGAAGTCCAGAATTTTCACGCGTCCGTCTCGCGTGATGAAGATGTTCTCGGGTTTCAGGTCGCGATGCGTGATGCCGCGGGCGTGGGCCGCCGCCAGGCCGGCGCTGATTTGCGCGGCGTAATCGATCGACTTGCGTGCGGGCAGCACGGCATGGCTCACGGCTCGCGGGGCGCCACCGCTCGCTCGCGCTGCGCTGCTCGTCCCTCGACCTGGTTCGGGACGACCCTGAGCCGGCCGAAGGGTCGAAGACTCGCTGCTCCCACGGGCAGCGGGCGCTCCCAACACGTCGCGCAACGTGACGCCGTCGAGCAGCTCCATGACCGCGTAGGGCGTGCCGTGCTCGACGCCGAAATCGAAAATACTGAGGATGTTCGGATGCGACAGCGCGGCGACCGCCTGTGCCTCGGTCTGGAAGCGGCTGAGCGCCACCGGATCGGCGGCCAGCGCCTCCGGCATGATCTTGATCGCGACGTCGCGATTCAGCTTGGCGTCGCGGGCGCGGTAGACTTCGCCCATGCCGCCCGCGCCGATGGCGCCGACGATTTCATACGAACCGAGACGAGCGCCGGCATTCAGCGGCATGGGCTCTGGGTCAACATTCTTACACTGGCGCCGGGGCCCCACCCCCGGCGCGTTCTGACGATGATGCCTCGACCTTCGACATGCTCAGGTCGACCCTGAGCTTCGTCGAAGGGTCGGCTCCCGCCTCGGCATGGCCGCCGGCGATCATCCCGCCGCTGCCCACGAGCCCGAGGATCTCGTATGGGCCGAGACGTGAGCTGATCAAGAGAGGCATGGCGGGACCGGGTGCCGCAGAGCGGCTGGCGTCGGCAGTGCAGAATTGCAGAATTGCGGCAGTCCGGCAAGCGGAAACATCGCTAGACGCGCTGGACCGCCGCGGCTGGGGGGGCGCCGGTCGCCAGCGCAACGTGGGCCAGCCCCGCGGCGAAGAACCCGACGAACCAGGCATAGTCGTAGAGCGGCCTCATCGCCGGAATCACGAGCCCGGCCCACGCCAACGCGCAGCCGAGCGCCGTCGCCCCGATGGCGCCCCAGTTCGACCCCCGGTAGGCGCCGTCCGGCAGGTAGAGATCCTCCAACTTCAGCTCGCGGCGCCGCACAATCCAGTAGTCCGCAATCAACACTCCGGCGATCGATCCGAGGCCGCCCGAATACCCGAGGAGCCACGTGTAGATGTAACCCGAGGGATCCGCCAGAAGTCTCCACGGCATGATGGCGATGCCGAGGATGCCCGTGATCAGCCCGCCGGTCTTGAAACTGATCAACCGCGGAAACGCATTCGCGAAATCGTTCGCCGGAGAGACGACGTTGGCGGCGATGTTGACGGCGAGCGTCGCCACGACGGCCGTGAACATGGCGATCGCGACGACCACTGGCGATGTGAACCGGCCGACCAGCTGCACCGGATCCCAGATCGATTCACCGTAGATGATCACCGTGGCGCTCGTGATCATCACGCCCATCGCCGCAAACACCGACATCGTCGTCGGCAGCGCCACGACCTGGCCGATCATCTGCTCGCGCTGGCTGCGGCCGAAGCGCGTGAAGTCGGGCATGTTGAGCGAGAGCGTCGCCCAGTAGCCGATCATCGCCGTGAGCGACGGCACGAAGACCGGCAGGAACTCGCCGAACGTGCGGAACTTCCCTTCCTGGGCGAGCAGCGGCCCGAACCCGTTCGCGCGCGAGACCGCCCACCAGAGCAGTGCGCCGGTCATGATGAGGACGAACGGCGCGGCCCAATTCTCCACCGCGCGCAGCAGATCCATGCCGCGATAGATGATGTAGATGTTCAGGCTCCAGAACAGCATGAACGACACCCATGCCGTCGTGGTATGCCCGCCGAACCCCGAGCCGAGCAGCGTCGGCCAGCCGGGAATGATCGCGCTGAACATCGTCTGGAGCGCTTCCCCGCCGATCCACGCCTGGATGCCGAACCAGCCGCAGGCGACGAGCGCGCGCATCAGCGCCGGCACGTTCGACCCGAGCGTGCCGTACGCCGCGCGCGCGAACACGGGGAACGGAATGCCGTACTTCGTGCCCGGATGCGAGTTCAGCAGGATCGGTATCAGAACGATCGTGTTGCCGAGGAGGATCGTGAACAGGGCCTGCGACCAGCTCATGCCGGACGTCATCAGTCCCGACGCCAGCATGTAGGTGGGGATGCAGTGCGCCATGCTCACCCAGAGCGCGGCGTAGTTGTACGTGGTCCAGTTACGGCGCGAAAGCGGCACCGGCGCGAGGTCGTGGTTGTAGAGGGCGCTCGCCTCGACGCGCGAGGTGTCGACCAGCTCGACGCGTCCGTCGGCGAGGCGTCGTTCGTTGGACATCGGCCGGATTATACGAGGATCAGACGGGGCACCCAGGATAGGGTGCGCAACTCGCTCGTCGCCGATGCGCCTGGGCGGGTGGGCGGCCTTGCACCATTGGAACCTTCCTCCATATACTTGTCTATATGATCAAAGTGCTGGTCGAGTTGGACGACGACACGGCAGCGCGGCTGGAGCGCGTGGCGCCGAGTCGCGTGCGCCGTCGGTCGGAGTTCATCCGTGCTGCCCTGCGACGAGCCCTGTGGGAGCTTGAAGAGCAGGCGACGGCCCAGGCGTATCGACGCCAGCCTGATGCTGGCCGTGACGTCTACGTAGATTCGGCGGTTTGGGAGCCGGCGCCCCGGGCAACGCGCCGCAAGGTTCAGCGGTGACGCAGTACGAGATTCGCTGGGCCAACATGCCCAAGCCAATTGGACGACGCCCTGTTCTGTTGATGTCGCGCACCCCTGCCTACACGTATCTGAACAAGGTCGTGGTCGCTGAAGTGACGTCGACTCTGCGCGGGATCCCGCAGGAGATCGCCGTGGGCATCGAGGAAGGCCTCAAGCGTCCCTCCGCCATCAACTTCGACAACATCCACGTGATTGCCAAGGCGCTCGTCGGCACTCGTATCGGCGCCCTCGCTGCCTTCCGCACGCGGGAAGTGAAGCGTGCGGTGGGGTACGTCCTCGACTGGCCCGAGTTGAAAGTGCTCTGATAACCGAAGGAGACCGACATGCGGAACGCTACGCCCTGGATGCTCGCAGTGGTTGTCGCGCTGTTGCCCGCGCGCGCGTTTGCGCAGGGGGAGACACCGACGAAGTCTGTTGAGGTCATGAACCCGGCCATCCAAGAGGCCGTGCAGAAGGCCTTGCAGGCGCTGAAACCAGGCGTGACGGTCAACGACCGGATCATCAGCCTGCAAGACGAGGGTGGATACAACGTTGCAGTGGCTGTGGTCGCCAGGCCCGCCGGAACATTCCAAAACTCGCTCAGCCACGACACGATCACCGAGATCTACTACGTCCTCAGGGGAACGGGAACGCAGGTGACGGGGACCATGGCTGGCGGCACACGAGGCGCGACCGTGTCCAGGACGATCGGCCCGAGCATGAGCAGCAACAGCCCGATTCAGAACGCCAAGAGCACGAAGCTCGGCCCCGGCGACATCCAGATCATCCCGCCGGGCGTCGCGCACGGGTTTACGTCCATCGACGCTGGAGGGATCGAGTATCTCGTGTTCCGCGTCGACCCGGATCATCTGCTGGCGATGCCGCAATAGGAGAGCGCCGCCACCTCCGCACCTACTACTTGAGCGGGAGCTTCATCGGCCGAAGCTCTCGCCGAAAGGGATCCAAGACCAGCCCGAAGCCTTCCAGCGTCGTCGCGCCGAGGAGCGCGCGTCGCCCGGCTCGCCCACAATGACCATGGAGTCGCGGCGCCGCCCCTCCTATTCGAAGGTCGCCGTCGCCAGGCGCCGGCGAATGACCTCGCCGTTGGCGAGCACGAACTCGCGGATGGAGTGCGGCTTGATGCCGAGCTTCTGCAGAACGCGTCGGGGAATCAGCGAATACACGGCGCCCGAATCGACGAGGCAGTGACCTCTTCGGCGTCAGCGCGATGACGTTGGCCGGATTGCCCACTCTGACCTTGACGAACGTCAGACCCATCGTGTTCAGGGCTGAGCGGTGGAGTGCGGGTGCTGGGCGTAGTGCAGCCGCAGCAGATCCTTCCCGTAATCGTTCCCGTTCGGCGTGCGAACGACGGTGTGGATGTGCTCGTGGTTCGGGGCGTTGGGATCCTTCGCGTACTGTCTCAGGTTCGCGGGCACCTGGTGATCGAACTCGATCAGGACGGACGGGCTGTGGACGCGGTAGTAGAAGACGCCCTCTGGGCCTGTGGCGCCGACCCACGCGAACCAGGTCCGATCCAGATGGCGCCGCACCTCGTCCATCTTCACGCGAGCGTGGCCATCGTCCATGTTGTTGATGTAGAGCGCGACCAGATCCAGCAGCTGCTGTCGCTGTCGGTCGGTCATCTCCGAGACGCGTAGGCCCGCGTAGTCGAGCACCACATTGTCTTTCCAGGCTTCGGTGAGATTTTCGTTCCCGGTTTTCGAGACCCTGAGAATCGCTTTCCGGCGCTGATCCGCCGTGAGCGCGTTGACCAGCGCGACGCCTGCGCCCTGCTCATCCTGCAACACCGTCGTGCCCTTGAACCTGCCTGCCTGTGCCGTGACCGGCTCCGATCCGGCAAAGACCGGCGTCATGGCGACCTGATCGCCCAGCACGAAGTAGTTGATGATGGCGTGGTGGCCATCGAGCTGCCAGCCCCAGGGCTCGCTCGCCGAGGGCGTACCCATCACCGTGATGTGATACCGCCACTCGCCGTAGCGATCGAAGTCGTTCTCGTTCAGCTCGCCGAGCGTGTGATTGAGCCGCATGATGTCGCGCGTCTGCTTCAGCCCTTTCGCGCTCAGCGAGGCGCGCAACAGCCCGATCGCGACGTCGCGCTGCACCTCGGTCATCTCGAGGAAGCTCACGCCCTGGCGGATGTAGAAATCCTGGTTCATCCACCTGCGCCACTCGGGATCGTCGACGCCAAAAACCGTCTTGTCGCGCTGCGGCTTCGTGAGCGCGGCCAGAAACGTGTCGGCCGCCTTGCGGACCGGCTCGGTCGAGACACCGGTCGAGCGAATCGCAAACAGGCCCGATTCGACCTGCCCGTTCGCCGTGATGCCTTGGAACGGTTGCGCGAGGCCGGATGCTTCAAGGGCGTTCGACCGTTTGGTGAAATCCTCGGCCCGCTGCTTCAAGAATTCAGCGGTACGCGTCGGCGCCGGTGCCTGCGACGACACGCTCGGCTGCAGGAGGACGGCCGACACAAGGAGAGTTGAAAGCCCACAGACCAGCGTAAAGCGTGACATGGCGCCTCCGGTGGCCGCAGTCTACCACTCTCTCGGTTCCGCCGATGACGCGGGCTGAACGCGCGATCGGCGGTATCGGAATCCGTTTGGGGCTCGTGCTGTCTTCTGCTAGGCTCCGCCCACCCTGATCGAGGAGGTTCGCATGCGCACGCCGCTCCTGCGCTGGCCGCCGTGCTCGCGTTGGGTCTCCAATCCGCGCCTGCCTCGCTCCAGAGTCGCGGCGGAGGCAGTGGCGTTACAGCGGCGCACGCATGATCAAGTTGGACGAGCACACGCCGACGGCTAGGCTGCTGTGGTCCAACGACACCAGCAACGAGGACACGATCAACCCGGACAGGGCCCGCTGAACTATTTTCTGCGCGCGCGGAACTGCGGATCCATCACGGAAGCCGAAGCGCTGGAGCTGAGCGGTCTGACAGTCGACGAGCTGCGGGGCAAGTCGTTCGTCAGAATCCTCGAAAACAGACGAACGTGACGGTCGCCGGCGAGGGCCGTTCTGCGTTCTACGTGCGGTGTGCGGCGTTCTGTGCGTGCGACGTGCAACGTGCTGCACGCTCGACACGACGTTCGACGTTCAGCATGGGGCGTGAGCTGCGCGAGAGGAGTCAGATGGAGTTGATTGCGCGAGCGCCTGCCATCTCGCGGGTCAGCTTGTAGTGGTGGTAGTGCATCGCGCACCTGATGAGATACCCGAGCAGATACCCGGGATCGCGATGCGAGAGGAACTGCCGGCGGAGCTCGCGGCGATAACGTCGGCGGAGCGTGGCCTCCTCGACCCGACGCATCAGACGCGCGTACAGCACGACAGCACGGGCCATGTTGATCGACTGTCCCTTCAGGCGCGCCATCGGGTGGCGCAGCCAGTAGCGCGCGCGGGCCGGCGCGAACGGCCGCGAGCCATCGCCGAGCCCGGCCGCCAGCCGCTCGAAATACGCGTCAGGCTGATAGACGTCTTCCATCAACCGAACGTAGCCGTCGCGAAGCGCCTCGCGGCTCAGGCGCGCGGGGATCACGTTCGTTCCAAACGGCGAGTCGTCCTCGGGATCGAGCCGGCCTTCCCTGCTGAGCCGGGCGTGCAGCGGCGTTTTCGGAACAGCGAAAAGCATGCCGATCATGGCCTGCGCAATCCTCGCCTCCTCGAGAAACTGACGTTGCGCCGCGAAGATCTTCTCATCGTCGTTGTCGAAGCCGAGGATCATGCCGGACCACACCTCGAGTCCGCTTTCTTGCACGGCCCGAACTCGATCGACCATGCTGCGATCGGCCTTCACGTTCTGATGCTTCAGCGTCTCGACTATCGACGCCTCGTTCGGGCTCTCGATGCCGATGAAGACGCTCAGGATGTTGGCATCGAGCATCAGGCGCATCAGGCCCTCGTCTTCCGCCAGATCGAGCGACGCTTCGGTCACGAAGATGAATGGGAAGCCGTTGCTTTCCTGCCACTCGCCGAGCGCCTCGAGCAGCGGCCGAATCGCCTTCTTGTTGCCGATCAGGTTGTCGTCGACGATGAACACGATCTCGGTGCCGAGCGTGCGCAGAGTCGCGAGCTCTCGAATGATTTGTGACGGCGTCTTCAGCCGTGGGCGGCGGCCGAACGTCACGATGATGTCGCAGAACTCGCACTGAAACGGACAGCCGCGCGAGAACTGGATGCTGCCGAACAGATACTGCCGCATGTCGAGCAGGTCGTAGCGCGGCAGCGGCACCAGGGTCATGTCCGTCCGCCCGCTCTGCTCGTAGCGGCGGCGCGGCTGACCAGCGCGCCAGTCCTCGAGAAATTGCGGCCACGTCTCCTCGGCCTCGCCGACGAAGATCGTCCGCACCAGGTCGCAGAAATACGTCTCGTGCACGCTCACCCAAGGGCCGCCCACGACCGTGAACACGCCTCGCCCCTTCAGCTCGGCGAGGATCGCGCGCATCCGCGCGCGCTGCACGCTCATCCCGGTCAGGCCCACGATGTCGGCGCGTGCGATCCGATCGAAGTCGAGCGTCTCGACGTTCTCGTCGAGAATCGTGACACGGTGCTCGGACGGCGTCAGAGCGGCAAGAAGCGGAAGGCTGGCCACGGGCATTGCCGCCCGCTTGCCGAAGAGCGGCAGCGCGTGCTCGAGGCCCCAGTACGACGCCTCGAAGCGCGGGTTGATCAGGACGATATCGGCCGCGGCGCGATCGGGCATCGAGGGGTCGCCCGGCACAAGTTCAGAAGTTGAAGCCGAGTCCGAGGTCCACTTTGCGTGGGTTGACGACGAGCGTCGGCACGCCGAACAACGGAGACGTGAGCGTGCCACTGTAGCTCAACATGATGGGCGGGTGCGTATCCCTGTAGACGAAGAAGCGCGCCAAGAAGTTGGTAGGGCCTGGCGCGGGACCCCGGCCGCGCGCCCCCTCGGGCGGAGCCTGGCCACGCTCGGGAACGGTGGATCGGGCTCCGGCGGCCCGGAGGCTGTCACGTCGATCACGTCGGCTTTGCCCTGTGGCGCTTCGGATTCACCGACGTACGTGAACGTGAGCGGATAGCCGCCGAATGACGCCGCAAACATGCCGAGCGCCAGACGCGCGAAATCCTGTTTCACGACGGTCACCCGCGCGTTGCGCGTGGCCTCGAGCTGAGCGGGTCCTGGCGCCGGAGGCCCGCCCGTCCGCACGGGAAGAACGGGCGCCGGAGGAACTGGTATCTGGATGAGCGCTCCGCCGTTGAAGCCGATGGTCGTCGGGCCGCTCTCCTGCGCCGGAATCTCGTCGCGGCGGACGTGCTTATCGGGCAGCTCGAACGAGATCTCGAACTCGATCGGCACCAGGCTCTCGCCGCGCACCTGACGGGTCCGCCCGGTTACGACAACGCTGCGGACCGCCGACAGACGTTTCTCGCCGCCGAGCGCGTCCCGGGCAGCAGCCAGGACGAGGCCGGCGTCCGGCGTTTGCGCAGTCGCGTGGCACACCGGGATCGCCGCGAGACAGAGAGCGGCGACAAGACAAGCGCGGGTGCACGGGTGCTTAGGTGCAAGGGCGCTCGGGTGCAGCGTGCCAGGGTGCATGGGTGCTTCGGTGCTCGACAGTTGGACGCCAAAACGAACGAAACGTTTCTAAGAGCAGGCTGCGAATTTACCGTAAAAATCGCACCGCGTTCCACACTAGGCTCACGGAAGAAATCGTGAGCGAAGCTCCGGCGGCACGATCAGGCACGTGTCGCGTGCACCCATGATCTGATGGCGATGGCGGGCGATGAAATCGTAGAGTCGGTCGCGCACGGCAGCCGGCAGCACGTACCCCAGGACCAGCACGCGCCAGATGCCGCCCAGATACCGGGCCACCCGCAGCGCCGCGGCGGACCGGACAAACACCCGCTCCGACCCGCCGGCCGAGGACTCGACCCAGACCATCGAATCGACCGATTGCAGCTCGGGATGCCGCGCGACCAGAGCCGTCCCGAACGCACCCTGCACGGGCGCGAACCGCGCCACGCCGCGCCGGTCGTGCCTCAGAACCAGCTGGACGCTTTCAGCGCAGAAGCCGCACGCGCCGTCGTAGAGCAAGACAGGAGCCATCAACGAACGATCAGCTTCGGACAGCTTCCTCCGGGGCGGCATAGCCCTCCGCACCGTCGTGACCGCCGTGGTACTCTTTCTCGTCGGGCCGGCGGATCTGCGACTGGGCGACAATGCGGTCGCGGTGCCGGCCGACAAAGTCGGCGACGCGCGTCCACCCCCTGTCGCCGTGCGCCTCGAGGAAGCGCGTCAGCCCGGCCGTGAGCTCCTTGATCACGTTGGGGCCCACCGCGTGATCGAGCATCGCGGCCGTGCAAATCTGGACGGTACCGCATCCGAGCAGAAAATAGCTGAGGGCATGCTCGAAATTCGAGATGCCGCCGATCCCCGAGAAGCTGCGGTCGGGAAACGCCTGCGTCAGCTGCGACATCTTCGCGAGCGACAGCGGCAGAATGGCCGGCCCGCCCAGGCCTCCGGTCGACACCAGGCCGTCGACATGCACCTCGAACTCGAGCGTCTCGGCGTCGATGAGCGGCAGCGAGGTGAACGTGTTCGACGAAGAGATCGCGTCGGCTCCGCCGAGAAACGCGCCGCGCGCCTCGACGACGATGTCGGTCGTCGAGGGCGTGAGCTTGGCCCAGACAGGGACCCGCGAGACTTCCTTCACGACCTTGGTGACCACCGACACGAGCTCGCGATCCTTGCCGATGTTCGATCCCATGTCCTCGCGGTCCATATGCGGACACGAGAGATTGATCTCGAGCGCGTCGCACCCCTCGTTCTGGCACGCGAGGGCCAGCGTCTGCCAGTGCCTGAGCTCGGTGTCGTTGCCGGAACCCGCCATGATCGACGCCACCAGAACGTGATCGGGAAACGCCTTCTTGATGCGTCCGAGCCGCGGCACCCACCAGTCGAGCGCCTTGTCCGAGATGAGCTCCCAGTTCCAGGAGGAATGGAGCGCCGTGTTCGGCCGTTTCTTCATCGAGAGATGCGGCGAATCGGCGTCGGCACGCAGGAACTTTGTCTTCGGCCCGACCACGTTCACGACCGGGTGGAGGCCGATGGTCTTGGTGACCACTCCACCCCAGCCGGCGTCGAACGCACGCGTGATGTTCGACTCCGATTCGGTCGGCGGCGCCGAGGACAGCAGGAACGGGTTTCGAAAACGAAGACCGGTGAAGGTCGTGGACAGATCAACAGACATGAGCATCTCCTGGACCGGACTCGCGCTACCGCTTCACCGTCGCCTCGATCACGCCAAAGGGCTGATCGGTCGCCACAAAAATCTCGTTCGGATTGCCGTAGCGATTCGAGACAAGAGTCATCGGCTCAAGGCGCTGACACGGAGGCCACAGTGAACGAGCGGAGGTCGCGGTCATCACATGGGGTGTTCCTGTGCCCTCCGTACGTGTCCGTCTCCACAGTGGTGGAGCGTATTTAGGATCCTCTGTACGTCGAGTACCCGAAGGGGCTCACGAGCAGCGGCACGTGAACCCCCTCGTCGGCCGATTCGACGTTGAACGTAATCTTCACCACAGGGAAAAATGGCGCGACGATGCCTTGCTCCTGATGGTACGTGCCGGTGTCGAAGGTCAGGCGGTACGTGCCGACCGACAACGGATAATTCTCTTCCGTCAGGTTGACCCGGCCATTTTCGTCCGTCGAGGCACGCCCAACGGGAATCCAGTCGTGCTGGTGGCGCATTTCGAGAATGACCGTCACGCCGGCGGCGGGCCTGCCCCTGGCAGTGTCGAGCACGTGAGTCGTAATCATGATGCGAGAAGCCTCGTCAGACGGAGGTGTGTGATACGTCGCTGCGCTTCCGCGGCGATCGCCAGTTCCTCGGCCGGCGCATTCGGCAGCCGGCTCTCGAGGAGGCCGAGCGTCTCGGCGGCCGACCGCCCTGTCGCACACACGATGAAAATGTATCCGAATCGCGTCTCGTAGTCGCGGTTTTCGCGCGCCAGCCGCTCCCGAACATCCACGCTCGCCAACGCCATCCCTGATTGCTCGGTCGCGGACAATTCTCTACTCGCGTGGGGCCCCACCCCCACGCCAGACGCGCTCGGGGCATTTCTCAACGCTCGCGGGGCCCCACCCCCGCTCGCCTCGCTCGCGCGTTCGCGCTCGCTCGAGCCGCGGGCGCTGCCCTCGCGCGTATCAAGAACAGGACGTCTCTGACCTGTGTCCCCGATACGCGGATGACCCGCAAACGCTTCACGCCAGTTGGCGGGGCCGAGCGACCGCCAGATGTCGTCGGCAGTCTGCCGCACCTCGTCCACCAAGGCAAACGGCCTTCGCTCGGCCATCCGCCGCGCCCAGGTGGTCGAGCTGCAGCAGCGAAGGAGCTCGCCGACGGCCGCATCCCGCGGTAGCGCGTTCAGGCCGGCAAGCCGCATAGAGGGAGCCACTACGCCAGGCTGTCCCTCTTTGCCCTGGGCCGCCCGAACAACCGCAGGCGCCCGACGCCGCCATCGTGAAAAATGTTGAAGCGCGCGTGCGTGACGTCGCCAACCGGCCGGAGCTCGCGCTCGAATGTGTGCCGCGCGTGCGGCTGGAGCGGCGTCGTCGGCAGGAGATCCTCCAGTCGTGTCCGGGGCCGCGGCGCCGCCTCGTTTCCCACCCGTCGGCCATGCTGCGCGCGTCCCCCGGCATGATCACGTTGTGCCGTGATCCGAAGAACATGTCGCTGCAGGCGAGGACCACGCCCCCGGCCGCCGCCAGATCGATCTGACCTCGGCCGCACGGACGCGCCCAGTCGGCCGACACCTCGCCGTACGCGCGGAGTCGCGCGACGCCGCCGTCTGGAAGAATACGAAGCCGGACATGTGTCGCCTTCGTCGCCCGCTCGATCGCGAACCAGTTGTGGGCGTCGCCCTCGAGCCCGACCGGCGCGAGCACCTCCTGCCACGGTGCCTGCTCAAGCTCGCTCGCCGAGCCCAACCCACCGAGATCACAGATGTCCAGCGCGCGCGATTCAGGGAAGTTGCCCTTGAAATGCGTGGTCTCCACGTCGACGCCACCGACGACCCCCGGCGCGCCCAATCGCACGATGCACCAGTCGTGGCCGGGCGCTCTCGGGCAGGACGACACGGGTGCTACGAAGAATCACACTCGCCGCCAGCAAGAATTATCCTCGCCACCACCGAGGACACTGAGGACACGGAGGTTCGATCGGTAGGGATCCCAATCGATTCCTCCTCCGTGTGTGTCTTCGGTGTCCTCCGTGGTGGAGCGTTCTCGAGCGTCGCACAGATTGTTCAAGAACGAGGGGATCGTTTCAGGAACGACCCCGCCCCGACGCGCCCGACGAATTGTCCGTCCTCGATCACCACGCGCCCGTGCGACAGAACCGTGTCGGCGGCGCCCGTGACCCGCCGCCCTTCATAGGGGCTGTAATCGACCTTCATGTGGAGTGTCTCGGCCGACAGCGTGATCGTACGGTGTGGATCGAAGACGACGATGTCGGCGTCCGAGCCTGGCGCGATGGTCCCCTTGCGTGGAAAGAGCCCGAAGATCTTCGCCGGGGACGTCGAGGTGAGCTCCACGAACCGGTTGAGCGTGATGCGGCCTGCCCTGACGCCGCCGTCGTAGACCAAACTCATTCGTGTCTCGATGCCCGGCGCGCCGTTCGGGATTTTCGAGAAGTCGTTCCTGCCGATCTCTTTCTGCTCCTTCATACAGAAGGGACAGTGATCGGTGGAGATGCACTGCAGGTCGTTGAACGCCAGGCCGCGCCAGAGCTGGTCCTGCGTGCGCTTCTCCCGGAGCGGCGGGCTCATGACGTATTTCGCCCCGCCGAAATCTGGCTCCTCGTAGTTGTCGTAGGACAGAAAGAGGTACTGCGGACACGTTTCCGCGAAGGCCGGCAGCCCGCGGTCGCGCGCTTCCGTCACCATCTCGAGCGCTTCGGCGGCCGACAGGTGCACGATGTAGATCGGCACGTCGGCGATCTCGGCAAGCGCGATGGCCCGGTGCGTGGCTTCGGCCTCGGCCCGCGCGGGTCGCGTGAGCGCGTGATACTTCGGCGCCGTCTTTCCCTCGGCGAGCGCGCGCTGCACGAGCACGTCGATCACGCCGCCGTTCTCGGCGTGCATGCAGATGGTCCCGCCGTTGGCTCCCGTCCGGAGCAGCGCCTTGAAAATGCTCCCATCGTCGAGCATGAACACGCCCGGGTATGCCATGAACAGCTTGAACGACGTCACGCCCTGGCGCACGAGCGCATCCATCTCGCCCTCGGTGTGATCGTTCAGGTCGGTCATGATCATGTGGAACCCGTAGTCGATGACCGCCTTGCCCTCGGCCTTCTTCATCCACGTTTCCCACGCGTGGTGAAGCGTCTGGCCGCGGTACTGAATGGCGAAATCCACGACGGACGTCGTCCCGCCGAAGGCCGCCGCGCGTGTGCCCGACTCGAAGTCGTCGGCCGACGTCGTGCCGCCAAACGGCATGTCGAGATGCGTATGGACGTCGATGCCGCCCGGCAACACGTACTTGCCGGACGCGTCGATCACCTTGTCGGCCATGGAGACGATGTCATCGAGCGTCGTCCCGATGACAGCGATCTTCTCGTCCTCGATGAGCACGTCACCCTTGTACAGATCGGACGCGGTGACAATCGTTCCGTGTGTGATGAGAGTTCTCATACGTCTCTATCAGTCAGAACCACCTGCTGATCGTCACCTTCTTGTCGGTGTAGAACTCCCAGGCGTCGCGGCCGTGTGCTTTCAGGTCCCCGAAGAAGCTGTCTTTCGCGCCGCCGAACGGGAAGTACGCCATCGGCGCGGCCACCCCGATGTTCACGCCCACCATCGACGCCGTGGCCTGCTTCGCGAACTCGCGCGCGGCCTTTCCGCTGCTCGTGAAGATCGACGTCGCGTTCGCGTTCGGGTGCGACTCGATGAGCCCGAGAGCCTCGTCGAGCGACTTCACCGGACAAATCGACGCCACCGGCCCGAAGATCTCCTCGCGGCCAATCGCCATGCGCGGCGACACCTGATCGAACACCGTCGGACCCACGAAGTATCCGTCGGGCCGATTCTCGACACGCGTCCCGCGTCCGTCGACGAGCAGCGACGCGCCCTCCGCGACGCCCCGGTCGATGTAGCTCAGCACGCGGTCCCGGTGCTTCGCGCTGATCACGGGCCCCATCGTCACGCCCGGCTGCGCGCCATCACCCACCTTCAAGGCCTTCGCCGCCGCCACGAGCCGGTCGCGCGCCTCGGCGTGGACGCCGCCAACTGGCACGAGGACGCTGCCGGCCAGGCAGCGCTCGCCCGCACAGCCATAGAACGACTCGCTGATCACGCCGATCGATCGATCGAGGTCCGCATCCGGCATCACGACGATGAAATTCTTGGCGCCGCCGAGGGCCTGGACGCGCTTGCCCGCATGGGTCGCGCGCTGATACACGTGCTTCGCCACCGCGGTCGAGCCGACGAACGACACGGCGCGAATACCCTGGTGATCGCAGATGGCATTGACCACGTCGCTCCCGCCATTCACCAGATTGACGACCCCTGGCGGTAGATCGCTCTGCTGCAGGAGATCCGTCATCCTGCGCTGCGACCACGGCACCTGTTCCGACGGCTTCAGGACGAACGTATTGCCGCTGGCGATGCCGAAAGGCAGGAACCACATCGGCACCATCGCGGGAAAATTGAACGGCGCGATCGCCGCGACGACGCCGAGCGGTTGGCGCACGACGTGGCAGTCGATGCCGGAGGCGATGTCCTCGAGGGCCGCGCCCTGCAAGAGCGACGGGGCGCCACACGCCACCTCCACGCACTCGATGGCGCGCCGGACGCTGCCGCGCGCTTCGTCGAGCGTCTTGCCGTGCTCGGTCGTCACGAGGCGAGCGATCTCATCGACATGCTGCTCGAGAAGCGCCTTGAACTTGTACAGCACCTGAGCGCGAGCGTTCACCGCCGTGTCGCGCCACGAGGGAAACGCGCGTGCAGCCGCCTCGACGGCGGCGTCGACGTCGGCTGCCGTCGACAGCGGCGTCCGCCCGATCACCGATCCGACAGCCGGGTTGTGGACGTCGAAACACGCGTCCGTCTGCGCCTTCACCCATCGGCCGCCGATGAAGTTGTCGAGCATCTGCACGTCGGGGCGATCGGCGACCTGCGGCACGGCGCGACTCCTTCCCGCCAGGGAAAACGCCATTATACGCACACGAAAACGAGACGTACGGGGCTCGGGACTAAGGAATCGGGCTCACTTCTGCTCGAGCATCAAGACCGCGCGCGCCTCGCTCGACCACCCTTCCTCCCATGTGGGACGCGCCGATCGCCGCGCGCCAGTCCGCAGCCGATCGAGCTCCGAGGACTCGCCGGGGAACGTCTCGAACACGTCGAACAGCAGCTCGGCAAGCTGGCCGCTGTTCGAGAACAGCCGGCCGTTGACGCCGTGCCGGACGCGCTCGGCCAGACACGCACCGTAGTCGAGCGCGAACACCGGAACGCCCGCGCCGAACAGGTCGACGACTTTCATTGGAATGTCCACGCCCGATGAGGACCGATGGAGGCACAGCCCGAGGTCGGCGCTGCCGACGATGCGCGGGTAGTCCTCGGGCTCGAGCCAGCGCGTGCGAAGTTGGACTCGGCGAGCCGGCAGCCCTGCGAACCGCCGTTCGAACTCGGTGCGGCGCTGGCCTTCGCCGGTCACGAGGATCACCAGATCCGGAAAGCGGCGCGACGACCGGCCGGCTTCCCAGCCCCGGATGCGGTCTTCGAGGTCGCGGACCGCGTCGATCACGAGATCGAAGTCCTCGTCGGCCGTCCAGCTCGTCGGACACACGATGAAGCCGACCGTGCCGGTGTGCCGGATGCCGAGGCGCACGAAGAGCGCCTGCCGGATCTGCTCGCGCTCGATGCGATCGATGGGCACAAAGGCCGACGCGGGCCGATCGTAGAGCACGCGCACGGGCCTGTCGGGTGTGTCGATCAGCTTGAAGCGATCGGCGAGAAACCTCGAGAATCCCCGCGACACGCACAGGTGCGCGTCGGCCAGACGCCCGCCGATCATCTCGAGCCATCGTGCCAGCCGGACCACGACGTGGCGGCGGCCGAGTCGAAGCGCCAGGATCGTATATCCGAGGTTGTGCCAGTCGATCACGAGCCTCGCGCCGCGCAGCCGCGCGACGAGCCACGCCAGCTGGAGCGTCGGGATCGTAGGCGGGTTCTGCACGAGGATCAGATCGGGCTTCGGGATCCGCAGAAGCGTCACGCCGAGGCGCAGGGCCGCGCGCAGCGCGTCGATCGCCGCGGCGACGCCATACAGCAGTTTCGAGCGTCCCACGCGAAAGCGCAGCTGCGGCTCCGCGAGGCGATGGACGGTCACGTGTGGATCGGTCGTGAGGAATTTCGGGAGCGGCGCACCCTCATAGCCGATCACGTCCACGTCCGCGCCGCTGGCGGCGAGCGCGTGTGCGTGATACTGCATGCGGGGACTCCGTCCGAGATCCCCAACGACAACGACGGCGGCGCGCATGTTCGAGGTGGAACCGAAAGCTACTATACCTCTGTGGATGCTCACCGCCTACTTCGACCAGCGCCGCCCGCGGCGGCCGAGGCACTCGAGGGCGAAGCGGGCGAGGAGATTCGCGGCCACGCGACGCCGATACTCGGCCGTCGATCGCAGGTCGTCGATCGGCGCGATCTCGGCTTGGAGCGCGGCCTGGGCCGCCTCGATGGACTCGCCCGCGGCGAGGACACCTTCTGTCTTCCGCAATCGCACGACCGTCGGCGCGACGCTGCCGAGCGCGACCCGCGGCCGCTCGCCGGCCACACCGGCCATGACGACCTTGGAGATGGCCTGGGCCGCCCGCGTCCCGACCTTCCGGAACCACTGTGCGTCGGCGAGCGACCGCGGCTGCAGCAGTTGGCGGTTCGAAATCGTTCCGAGCATCTCAGATCCCTTTGCCCTTTGCCCTTCGCCCTTCGCTCTATGCCCTCTGCCCTCTGCCCTTTGCCCTTTGCCCTTTGGATCGATCGATAGATCGCCGAGTACCCGGTGCAGCGGCACAGATTTCCCGCCAGGCCCGTCCGCATCTCGGCGAGCGACGGCCCTGGACCGAGCGCCACGGCGGCCATGATCATGCCCGGCGTGCAGATGCCGCACTGAGCGCCGCCGTGCTCGACAAACGCCTGCTGCGGCGGATGGCCGCCGCCCAGGCCTTCGATGGTTTCGATCCGTGTTCGGTCGACGTGCGCGAACGGCACCAGACAACTGTTGACCGGCGCGCCGTCGATGAGCACCGTACAGGCGCCGCACTCGCCTTCGCCGCACCCTTCCTTGGTGCCCGTCAGCCGCAGTCCTCTCGCAACACGTCCAGCAGCCGCTTCATCGGATGCGCAGCGACGGTCCGGCGTTTGCCGCGTTGAGGGTGAAGAACATAGGACACGATCACCACGAAATGTCTGCCACGACAACACGAAAACACGAAACTAGACATCTTCTAAGCCGATATCCATGCGAATGCGGCAAGTATCCAGCTTTAGAAGCTGTCTTAGTGCGGCCGCAAAGCGGCCGCCTGGTAGCGAAGATTCGCCGTTCGAGCCGATGGGGCCCGTCACTCGGCGGTTTGAGGCGACGCTTCGCTACTGCTCCGCGTTGATCGTGGTAAGTTACGCCAATGGCGTCTCCTGCGAAGGCCGAGCGGCCCGGGAAGAAGGCCGTTCTCGGCGGCCCGGCAACCGTCGTCGACACGGCGTGTCCGCTGGACTGCCCCGATGCCTGCAGCCTGGCGGTCACGGTTCATCACGGCACGGTCATGTCGCTCGACGGATCGGAGAACAATCCGGTGACCGGCGGCTTCATTTGCGCGAAGGTCCGCAGGTTCGGCGAGCGCGTCTACGGACCCGACCGCCTGCTCCACCCCGCCGTGCGGAAAGGCCGCAAGGGCGACGGCAAGTTCACGCGCGTCACCTGGGACGAAGCCCTCGCGTTGGTCGCCGATCGGATGCGGGCGGCGAAAGCGAAATGGGGCGGCGCATCGATCCTTCCCTACTCGTACGGCGGCTCGAACGGTCTCCTCACCCAGGACAATCTGGACGCGACGCTCTGGCGCCGGTTCGGCGCCTCGCGCCTGGCGCGGACGCTGTGCGCGGCACCCACGGGCGCGGCCAATATGGCGCTCTACGGCAAGATGCCGTCGATCACCTATCAGGACTATCCCGAGGCCAAGCTGATCGTGCTCTGGGGCGTCAATCCGTCGGCGTCGGGCATTCATCTGATCCCGTACGTGCGTGACGCGCAAGCGCGCGGCGCGACGCTCGTGGTCGTCGACCCGCGAACGACACCGCTCGCGCGATCGGCCGACGTGCACCTCGCCGTCAATCCCGGGACGGATGTCGTCGTCGCGCTGGCGATGCACCGGCATCTGTTCGCCACCGGGCGGGCCGACGAAGCGTTTCTCCGCGAGCACACGAGAGGCGCGGAACAATTGCGCGAGCGCGCCGCGGAATGGACGTTCGAGAGAGCGGCGAGCGTGGCAGGTGTCGACGCCGCCACGCTCGAGCACGTGGCCGAGCTCTACGCGTCGAGCTCACCCGCGCTGGTCAAATGCGGATGGGGACTCGAGCGAAACCGAAATGGCGGCAACGCGGCGATGGCCGTGCTGGCGCTGCCTGCGGTCGGCGGCAAGTTCGGCGTCAGGGGCGGCGGCTACTCGATGAGCAACTCGGCGTCGTGGAACATCGATCGCACGTGGATCGGCGCGCCGGAACCCGACACACGGCTCGTCAACATGAATCACCTCGGCCGCGCGCTCACCGAGTACCGCGACCCGCCCGTCGACGTGCTGTTCGTGTACAACTGCAACCCGGCGGCAACAGTGCCCGATCAGCGCCGTGTCCTCGAGGGTCTCGGGCGCGACGACCTCTTCACCGTGGTCTTCGAGCAGGTGATGACCGACACGGCACTCTACGCCGACGTCCTGCTGCCCGCGACGACGTTTCTCGAAGGGTACGATTTCGCGCGCGCGTACGGTCCGATCAGCCTCGAGCTCGGCCGCCCCGTCGTCGACGCGGTCGGGGAGTCGCGATCGAACGCCGACGTGTTCGGCGAGTTGGCCTCGCGGCTCGGGGTGCTGGGCGAGCAGGAGCCCGCGGGCGAGCTGGATCTGCTCGTGCGCGTGCTCGATTCGCTGCCCGGCGCGATCGGCGCCGATATTCGCACGGGCGCCAGACCGGCGCCGCCCTTCGGATCCAGGCCGATCCAGTTCGTCGACGTGTTCCCCAACACCTCGGACGGAAGAGTCGACCTCTTCTCCGCGGCGCTCGAGGCCTCCGCGCCGCGGGGCCTCTATCGATACCAACCCGATCCGGCGACCCGGCAGTACCCGCTGGCGCTCATCTCGCCCGCAAGCGATCGCACGATCAGCTCGACGCTCGGCGAGCTGCCGCGCCCCGATGTGAAGCTGCTCATGCACCCGGCCGACGCCACCGCCCGCGGGTTGGTCGACAAGGACCTCGTGCGGGTTTTCAACGAGCTCGGCGAGGTGCACTGCGAGCTGAGCGTCACGGCGGCTGTCCGGCCGGGCACCGTCAGCCTGCCGAAAGGTCTCTGGCGCCGCAGCACGCGCAACGGGTTCACCACGACGGCGCTCACGCCCGACACGCTGACCGATCTCGGCGGCGGCGCGTGCTTCAACGACGCCCGGGTGCAGGTCGGCTCGCTCGCCACGGCGTAAAGCTCTCAGCCATCAGCTCTCAGCCATCAGCTTTCGGCTTCAAGCCTCACGGCCGGCTTCGGAGCTGACAGCTGAAAGCCGATGGCCGACAGCTCTAAAAGGCCTGCCCGATGCTGAAGTGAATGCGCCAGGAGCGCTTCTGCGGTTTCCCGTCGACCAGCAGGCCGTCGATGGGCTCGAGCTGTTGGCCGACGTCGAAGCGAACGGGCCCGACGGGCGTTGGATATCGAAGTCCGATGCCCACGGCATACCGAAGATGGCGCAGGTCCACCGACCATCCCCGCTCCCACACGTTGCCGCCGTCGAGAAACACCACACCGCCGACACGTCCCGGGAGCGTCGCACGCAGCTCAGAATTGAATGCGAACATCGTGTTGCCGCCCACTGGGAGACCCGAGGTGCCGACTGGGCTCACCTCGTACCGGCCCCAGCCGCGAATGCTCGACGCTCCGCCGAGGAAGTACTTCTTCGAAAACGGGACGTTGCCCGGGTCGTCATCGAGCGCGTCAATGCTGCCGAACTGGAGACGGTTGGCCACCGTGAAGTGGGTGCCGAGCGGCACGTAGTGCCGTCCGTCGGCCGTGAAAGCGTCGTAGTGATACCGGCCCAGCATGAACGTGCCGGCAAGCTCTCCGTGCAGCGCCACCTGGTACCCGCGCCTGGCGTCGAGCAGGCTGTCGGCGGTCGTGCGCTGCAGATCAAACGCCAGCGCGTTGAGGGTGCCGTCCTGATGACCGGTTTCCGGATCCAGGCCGAGCGCGATGAGATCGTTTCTCAACTGCGGGTCGTCGCGCGTCTCGTCGGCAATCGTGCTGTTCACGCGCTCGTTCAGAAACGAGATCGCCCACGACGTGAACTGGCTTTCGCGATGGTTGAGCGACAAGCGTCCGCCGGTGATCACGGATTGATACGCGGGCGTGACCGTACGCCAATGCTGGCCCTCCGCACCCGCCGAGACATGGGGGGCAAGCAGGTACGGCTGGTTGAACTCGAGACGGACGCCGCGATCGAGCGCCGACCAGCGTCCCCGGACGCCGGCTGTCCGCGCGCCGCCAAGCACGTTCACGTGATGATAGCCCGCGTCGACGCGCGCCTTCTCTTCGGTTCCGTACCCGACGCCCAGGTTCACGCGCTGGTGCCGCCCCTCGGCCACCGTCACGCGCATGCGCACGATCGGATCCTGCCGATCGGGCTCGAGCGTCTCGATGTTCACGAACTGAAAGAGCTGCATCCCGTACAGCCGCCGCTGCGAGTCCAGCACGAGGCTGCGGCGGTAGAGATCTCCCGGCGTGAATGTAAGCTGCCGCTCGATCACGCGGCGGCCCACCGTCGTGTTCCCCGAAATGTCCACGTCGCCGAAGTGCGCGAGCGGGCCCGGCACCGCCGTGAACGTCAGCGCGACGTCTTTTCCGCCCGTTTCTCCGGCCGACACACGCGCATACGGGTATCCGTGATCGCGCAGCTCGTTGGCGGCAAGATCCCGAGCCGCGAGTACCTGCTGGCGATCGCGGGGCCGACCCTCCACGATCGGCAGGCCGCGGCGGAGCGACTCGACGCGATCGGGTGGGATCACGTCGAAGCCGGTCAGCTCGACGCTCGTCACAACCACCGGGTCGCCTTCGGCGAGAGTGATCGTCACGTTCACCGCGTCCTGTGCGCGGTTCGGCGTCACCTCGACGCCCGTCACACGCGCATCCGGGAACCCGTGATCGGCGTAGAAGGCCTCGATGCGTTTCAGGTCGGCGTCGAATCTGGATCGATCGAACGGAAACTTGCGGCCCCACGGCAGCTTCGCGCTCTCGCGCGTGGCCAACACGGCCTTGATCTGGGCGTGATCGACCGAGATGACGCCGACAAACTCGATGGATCGGACCGTGACCACGCCCTCTTCTCTGCAGCCGCTGGTGGCCACGAGCGCAGCAGCAAGGAGAGGCCAGGCGATCCGATGCATCAAGACAGCATAGAACGACACTCGGGACTCGGGGCTCGGGATTCGCCGCCTTCGCGCAGAAGGCGCTTCGAATGTGCCACGCCGAGGCTCGCCTGCATTCGAAACCAGCGGAGGCGGGGGGCTCGGGGCTGGGACACAGCCCACAGCCTACGGGTTCGCCCTTGTCATGTCGACGGACTCGAGGAGCCGACCGCGGCCGCCGCGGCTGACTTGTCCGCCTTTGCGGCCGGCCGAACGCGCCTCATCAGCGGTCCACTCGTGCGCCGTGCCTTTTTCGTGAGCGGCCCGTCCGCCCTTCCTGGCGATCTCGCGCTGCTTTTCAGGTGACATCACCGCAAATCCCTTGCGTCCCTTTCGTTCAGCGGCCATGGCTCGGTCCTCCCTAGACTTAGTCGGTCTTGGAGTAAGACGCAGAACCGGTCGAGGTGGACGGGATGCTAGCTGGGAGTACTGTCTGCCTTCCGGTGGACCCGGAAGAGCTCACAATTGTCGCAATTACGCACGTCGAACTGGTAGCCGACGACCGGAAACCACATCGGGTGCGCACAGTAGAGCAACTGTCCATCTTCTATTGTGTGAAAGCCGATATCGACGGGAATGTCGGGCGTCCGGCGGCTATACCAACAGGAGCGATGGCGTGACTCCCGGACGGGAACAGGCATTCGGCTATCAGCTGTCAGCTATCGGCTATCAGCTCGTCAGCGCTCCAGTTGAAGGCCGAAAGCTGATGGCTGACGGCTGAGAGCTGCTCATTTCGCCTGTTGCGGCACGTATCCAGGCGGCAGGGCGGCACCCTCGCCGAAGAAGAAGTCTTCCATGTGCTTGGCGACGAGATCCTGCGCCTCCTTCTGCCACGGCATGAGCCGGTACTCGTTCAAGATCATCTTCATCCGGTCTTCCCAGAGCTTCCAGGCGTCGACCGAGATGCTCTCGAAGATCCTCTTGCCGAGATCGCCGGGCCACGGCGACGTGTCGAGGCCGGGCAACTCCTTTTGAAACTTGAGGCAAAACACCTTGCGGCCGCTCTTGTTGCCGCCAGAGATCCGCGGAGGCGCCGTGTGTCCACAACCTTCAGCCATGACGGGATTGTACCACCGGCAGCTCGGGATCGATCATGAAGTTCAGCCGGCCGTGCGCGAGCCGCAGGGCGCGCTCGACGGTTCCCGGATCGTCCGCCCGCGCGAAAATGAAGCCGAGATAGCTCGCGCCTTCGGGGAGCGGCACCAGCACCTGGTCGGGCTTGGCCGTGATGCGTACGTCTTCCACGCCGGCGACGCGCCGCGCCTCTTCGAGACCCGACGCGCGGCGGAAGATGCCGCGGCGTGGGATGGGGATCATCATCACACCCGAAGCCGCGCGCTCCCGCTCCCAACCCTCGGACGATTCGCCAAGGGCATGTCGCAGCAGCAGCTCCTCGAGCGAAATCAGCGGACTCCCGTCCCGACTCCCGTCCCCTGCCTTCGCAAATCGCAGGGCGCTGGCACAGAGGCCGCCGATCGGCCGGGCGGCAACTTCGAGCACGAGCACCGCGCCCTGCCCTGAGCTGGTCGAAGGGCCCCGCCCTGAGCTGGTCGAAGGGTTGACACGGCATTCGGCGTGGATCGGGCCGTGATGAAGCCCGAGCGCCAGCGCCGCGCGCCGGACGGCGTCCACAATCGCTCCCTGAACATCCGGCGCGATCTCGGGCGGCGTGATGTAAATTGTCTCCTCGAAAAACGGTCCGTCGAGCGGATCGGGCTTGTCGAAGATGGCCAGCGCGTGCAACACGCCATGGTTCATCACGCCCTCGACCGCAAACTCGTGTCCCGCGATGAATCCTTCGACGAGGACCAGATCGTCGGCCTCGCGACGCTCGGCCCTGATGTCGGGCGCCAGCAGGAGCAATCGGAGCCGGTCGAACGCCGCAACCAATTCTTCGGTATTGTCGGCGCGCATCACGCCGCGACTGCCCGACAGGGCGAGCGGCTTGACGACGCAGGGGAACGGGACCGAGGGAGAGAGGGCACGGGCGTCCTCCGCCACATGAACCGGCGTGAAATACGGGACAGCAAGACCGCCGTCGCGCAGCCTCTCGCGACTCGCCAGCTTGTTGCGCGCCGCGGCTGCGGCCGCCGGCGGATGGCCAGGGAGCCCCAGGCCCTCGAGCACCCGGGCCGCGACGACGGTCGGGCGATCGCCCACGGCCAGCACGCCGCTAAGGGGCGTCTTGCGTGAGAACTCGAGAATCTCGTTGGCCGATTCGATGTCGTCATAGAAGCGGACGGGCACGGCCTGGTCGCGCCACGGATCGTCCAACACGTGGCAGCGATCGGTTGCACGGACGAGCTCGACACCCAGGCGCTCGGCCGCGTCGTCAAACGCGCGTGTCTGATATCCCGTCGTCGTCGCTAGAAGAAGAACTCGGGGCAAGAAATCCTCGGCTATCAGCCATCAGCTCTGAAGCTCTCGGCCGTCTGGTTGATCCGAGAGCCGCGACAAATCGACGTAGTGTCCGGCTTCAGCCGGACTTCACGGTCCGCCTAAAGGCGGACACGACGCATCCAACGAGTGACGGGCCGCGATTTCTTCACAGACGCTGAGAGCTGAAGGCGACGCGTCTCTACACAAGCGTGAGCTGCTCCGGATTCGGCTCCGCGCAGCAGTACCACGGCTCGTCGCGGTACGGCACGAAGGCGCGTTCGCTCGAAGCCCGTGGCGCGACACGCGGGAGCCCGGCTCGCTCGTGCGCAACCGCGCTGATCTCATCGAAGACTACGCGCCGGTCCGATACCAGCCGCCGCCCCACGATCGCGGCGACGTCGCGCTGCAACACGTCCACCCGGGGATCGACGTGCACCCATCTGTAGGTCAACGTCGTCGGATCGAACGCATCGACCAGAACGCGCAGCGCTTCCACGTCCAGGAGTCGCGATCCTTCGGGAACCAGAAGGCGTATCGCGAGTTGGATGGGCGCGACGTGATCGACGAGATCGAGCCCCTCGATGATGTCCAGCAGCTCGCAGTAGCTCTCGATCGTCGTCCAGGGATGAAACGCGACGAACGTCGGCTGCAGCGTGACGCCCGCGTCTCGGCACAGTGACACGACGTCGAGAAAATCCCGACGCGTGTGGCCCTTGTCGAGGAGCGCGAGCACGCGATCGTCGATTGATTCGACGGCGCTCGTCACGAAGAGACAACCCGTGTGCCTCAGCGTCGGCAGCAGGTCGCGATGCTGCAACAGGTGCTCGACCTTGACGGTGACGTCATACGTCAGCGCCGGATGCGCCACGTGCAGTGCCTCGACGATGCGCAGGGCATGGGTGGGACCGTTGAAGAAATCCGGATCGCCGAACGTGATGTGTTCCGCGCCCGACGCGACCTGCGCGGCGATGTCGGCCAGCACGACGTCCGACGAGACGACGCGGAACTGACCGTTGTAGACCGGCACGACCGGGCAATGACGACAGAGATGCCGGCACCCACGACTCGCCTCCGTGTACCCGACGACGCGTCGCGTGCCGTCGGCGAGCCGCAGGGTCGAATACCGCTCGAGCGGCGGCAGGCCGGCCCGATCGGGCACAAGGAACCGCAGCCGCGGAAGGTTGCCGGATGGAGGGTGGGGCTTTAGACCCGCCGAATCAGTAGCGCGGGTCTTTAGACCCGCCAGATCAGTCCTCGGACCCGCCATTTCCGCGCCACACGCTTGGCGCGCGATGGCGGCCAGTTCTGCCTCGAACTCCCCGCCGAGCACGTCATCGACGCCGATCGATCGGAGCCACCCCGCATTCAGCGACGCATAGAGGCCGTAGGCACAGATGCGCGCTCCTGGATTGGCGGCGCGGGCCTTCTTGATGACAGGCGCGGCCAACCGCGTGGCCGTGTGCATGGGCAGATGGAAGGCGATCAGACGGGCCGATCGGACGGCCGACTCGTCCAGTGGATCTTTCGCAAGGTCGAGAAGGCGGGTCTCGATGCCGTCGGCCCGGAGCCAGGCTGCGGGAGACGCCAGGCCGAATGGCTGGTGGCCGAGCTCGTACGTTGAAATGAGGAGCGCTGAGGGCATGGGCATGATCGGCGAAGCGGCGACCTGGCAGCCCGTGGTCACCGTCAATCATGTCACAGGTCTGCTAGACTGCCGGCATGAGCATGCCAGCGCGCGCCAGTGAGGGCGCACCTACGAGACTCGACGACCGGGCATTTTTTGGACATCCGCGGGGATTGTCCACGCTCTTCTTCACCGAGATGTGGGAGCGCTTCAGCTACTACGGCATGCGCGCCATTCTCATTCTCTTCATGACCGCCGCGCCGTCTGCAGGAGGCCTCGGGTTCGACGTGGGCGTCGCAGGAGCGGTCTACGGTCTCTACACGTCGATGGTGTACATGACCAGCCTGCCGGGCGGCTGGATCGCCGATCGACTGATCGGCCAGCGGCGCGCGGTGCTCTACGGCGGTATTCTGATTGCGAGCGGCCACTTCAGCATGGCCGTGCCGTCAATCACGACGTTCTACCTCGGCCTGCTGCTCATCGTGATCGGCACGGGCCTGCTCAAGCCGAACATCAGCGTGCTCGTCGGCCAGCTGTATCCGCAGGGCGACACGCGGCGCGACGCCGGTTTCTCGATCTACTACATGGGCATCAACACGGGCGCGTTCTTTTCGCCGCTCGTGTGCGGGTATCTCGGGCAGCGCGTCAACTGGCACCTGGGATTCGCCGCCGCGGGCGTCGGCATGGTGTTCGGCTTGATTCAGTACGTGCTTGGCGACAAGCACCTGGGCGAGGCGGGCGCGCGGCCGGCGCCCACCGCATCGCCGGCCGAAGCGGACGCCAACTGGCGTCTGGCGAAAGTCCTGGGCGGCGGCGGCGCCCTCGCGCTCGTGACCTTCGTCCTGCTGGTCTACGCGGGAATCGTGCCGGTCACGCCTACGCAAATCGCCGACGCCGCCGGGTATCTCCTGCTCGTGACGACGGTGGTCTTTTTTGCCTGGCTGTTCCTCTCCGGCGACTGGACGCCCGCCGAACGGAAGCGCCTGTACGTGATCGGCGTGTTCTTCCTCTGCGCGGCCCTCTTCTGGTCGGAGTTCGAGCAGGCGGGGTCGACGCTCAATCTGTTCGCGGATCGCGCGACGCGTAACTCAATCCTGGGTGCGAACTTCCCGAGCAGCTGGTTCCAATCGGCCAACGCGCTCTTCATCATCATGTTCGCGCCGGTGTTCGCGTGGTTGTGGATTACGCTCGGCTCGCGCGAGCCATCGAGCCCGATCAAATTTGCGTTCGGCTTGATGGGCGTCGGGCTCGGGTTCGCGCTTCTCGTGCCCGCGGCGCAGGCGGCGGCGCCGGGCACCCTCGTCAGCCCGCTCTGGCTCATCGCCACGTATCTCATCCACACCTGGGCCGAGCTGTGCCTGAGTCCTGTCGGACTGAGCTCGATGACCAAGCTGGCGCCGGCGCGCGTCGCCGGTCTGATGATGGGCGTGTGGTTCCTCGGCGCGTCGGTCGGCAACTTCATCGGCGGCCGCCTCGCATCGTTCTACGAGTCCTTCCCGCTCCCGAGCCTCTTCGCCGTGGTTGCGGGCTTCGGCATCGTGTTCGGCCTGCTGTTGCTGGTCTTCTCGAAGACGATCAAGGAGTGGATGGGGGACGTCAGGTAACCTGAAAGTTCAGAGTTCAGAGTTGCAGTCCAGATTGACATGCACAATGCGGGCGCGGTGAAGTCTGAGATCTGAAACAATCTGAACTCTGAGGTCTGAACTCTGACATTTCGCGATGGCATTAGAGGACTACAAGAAAAGACGAGATTTCAGCAAGACGCCCGAGCCTGCCGGCACGGTCGCGGCGCGCAAGGGTCGCGCGCGGTTCTTCTGCGTCCAGAAACACCTCGCTAGTCATCTCCACTACGACTTCCGGCTCGAGCACAACGGCGTGCTCCTCTCGTGGGCGGTGCCCAAGGGGCCGTCGCTCGATCCGACGACCAAGCGGCTCGCGATGCACACCGAGGATCACCCGTTCGAGTACGGCGAATTCGAGGGCGTGATTCCCGAAGGCTACGGCGCGGGCATCGTCATGCTCTGGGACCGGGGCACGTGGACGCCCGACAACGAGGATGTGGACGCCGCGCTCGAGAAAGGAGACCTCAAATTCACGCTCGAGGGTTACAAGCTGAAGGGCTCGTGGGTGCTCGTGCGCACGAGCGGCCGGTTTCCCGGCGCACGCGGCGGGTCGAGCGCGAAAGACGGCGCCAGCCGGACGTGGCTGCTCATCAAGCATCGCGACGACTGGTCGGGAGAATTGGACATCACCGAGTTCGCGCCCAAGAGCGTCAAAGGCAACGGGGACTTCGAGGACATCCTGGCCGAGGACACGCCCGCCGTCTGGGTGACGAACAAGCCGGCCAGGCCGGCCGTGGGCGGCGAGACGGGCGCGATGCTGGCGGAGATTATCGAAAAAGCGGCGAGGCTGAGAACCGAGCGCGCCGCAACCAAGACACCCACTCGGCGCGCAGCATCACGACGATCGCCGCAGAGCTCGCGGAGACCGCAGAGAAGACGCCGCTAGTCAGCGTTTCTTGCACTGGCGCTGGGGCCCCACTCCCAGCGCGTTCTGACGCTGACGCCTCGACCTTCGACATGCTCAGGTCGACCCTGAGCTTCGTCGAAGGGTCGGCTCCCGCCGTTGTGACAGTCCTGTCTCTGCGTGTTCCGCGGCCTCTGCGTCGAGCGCAGTGTCCGGATCTTTTCGTGCCTTCACGTCTTCGTGGTTGCCTGTGGACTGTCTCTCTGCGGACTCCGCGGTCTCTGCGCTGATCGTCGTGACGCAGCTGTCTTTCCAGTCGTGGTCTTCTTCGTGACTTCGTGACTTCGTGGTTGCCTTTGGACTGTCTCTCTGCGCGCTCGTCGGTCTCCGCGTTGATCGTCGTGGCTACGCCTCGCCGAGCAACCGCCGCGACAGGACGCTCCACAAGGCATAGGCGAGCCGCAGCCGGTCGTGGCGCGCGATCTCGCTCGTCCAGAACTCCCCGCCCACCATCTCGCAGTGATCCGGCAGGTCGCCCGGCGCGAGCGGCTCCTTGTGCTCGAGCGCGTAGCGGCTCAGCACCTTCGTCGACGGCCATTTCATGTTGGTGATGACAACGTCGACGGGGCGTTGGATCGCTTCTTCGATCCGCGCGATCGCGTCGGCGGCCGTGAAGCCGCTCATCCCGCGCCCTTCGGTCAGGAGATTGGCGACCAGAATCACCGGGCCCTTCATCCTCTGCAGCGCCTCGGCCACGCCGCGCACGAGAAAGATCGGCATCAAGCTGGTGTGGAAACTGCCGGGACCGACGGTGATGGCGTCGAACTCCGCAATCGCCGCGGCAACCGCCGGATGGATCTCGGCCGACGGCTCCAGCCAGATCCGCCGGACGAAGCGGCCCGAGGACTGTCCCGCATCCACTTCGACCTCGCCGCGCGTCACCGATCCGTCCCCGTACTCGGCGCAGACCGACGCCTGCTGGACCGACACGGGCCACACGCGGCCCCGGCAGCCCAGGAGCGCGCGCAGACCGTCGATCGCATCGATGAAGTCGCCGCTGTACTGCTCCATCATCGAGAGCAGCAGGTTGCCGCCGGTGTGCCCGCCAAGTCGAGCGTGCTCGAGGGTCGGCAGCCGCGCAAGGAGCACGCGCCGCGCCTCGCGCGCGTTGCGCGAGAGCGCCAACGCGCACTTGAGCACGTCGCCAGGCGGCAGCACGCCCAGCTCGTCGCGCAGCACGCCCGAGCTGCCGCCGCTGTCGAACATCGTGACGACCGCATGGGGGTCGACCCAGGGATTGTTCTTGAGACCGCCGAGCAGACTGGGGAGACCGGTGCCGCCGCCGAAGCAGCCCACCTTGAGGACGCGAAGGCGCATTCGACGACATTGTGGCCACGAAAGCACGAAAACACGAAGAAGAATCTTTGACGTACGCTGACTGTTACACTAATCGAGCGAGGATTTTACGATGAACATGTCACGTAGAGCCGCCATGAGATTGGTCGTCCTTGGGCTCGCCCTTCCCCTGACCGGCTGCTCCTACAACCGCTTCGTCACTCAGGAAGAAGCCGTGAAGGCGCAATGGGCCCAGGTGCAGAGCCAGCTGCAGCGCCGAAACGATCTCGTTCCCAATCTGGTCGAAACGGTGAAGGGCTACGCCGCGCACGAAGAAGGCGTGTTCACGGCGATCGCCGACGCGCGCGCGAAGCTGCTGGCGGCCAAGTCGCCGGGCGAGCAGATCGAGGCGGCCAACCAGCAGACCTCCGCGCTGGGCCGCCTGCTGGCCATCGCCGAGAACTATCCGCTGCTGCGCGCGAACGAGCAATTCAATCGATTGATGGACGAGCTCGCCGGCACCGAAAACAGAATTGCGGTCGAGCGGATGCGGTACAACGAGAAGATCCAGGAATACAACACGTCGCGCCGTCGGTTCCCGGCCCTGGTCACGGCCAAGCTGTTTCGCTTCCAGGACTATCCCCTGTTCGAGGCGCCTCCGGAAGCCAGACAAGTGCCGACGGTCAACTTCACGCGGCCGTGACGTGGACGTCCCCCTTCCCTGGGAACGACAGCTCTGGAGCGCGCGTGCCTGGATTGCCCCTTGGCGGCGCTACGTCCTCACCGACATGCGCCTCGTCGTCATCGACGACGAGCGTTCCGACGAAATCGCGCTTCAGGACATGTCGGAGATTCATCGGTCCGAATCCTGGCTCGATCGCGCCGCCGGCACGTCAACGCTGAACATTGAACGGCGCGGATCTCGCTCCTCGCCGCTGGTGCTGCGGGGGGTGCGCCGAGGCGCGCAGCTTGCGGCCTTGCTCGAGCTGCTCGCCACCGATCCGCGCGCGTCCATCGACGACGTCGCCGTGCGGGAGGCGCTGCGGTGGGAGCCCCAGCGTGTCGATCGCGGTCTTCGCAACGGCGTGGCCATGCTGGCGGCGGCGCCAGTCGCGCTATTGGCCGCGGCGATCACCTTCGGCGGCGATGTCGAAGCCATCTCGTATCCCGCCGACGATGCGATTTACCCGGCGGGGCGGAAACGCGACCGCGAAGCGATCGTGCAGTTCATGGAGACCGCGGTGATGCCGTGGGCGCGCCGCGCGCTGGCGCCTGTCGCGGGCGGCGAGGATCGCGTCACTTGCGCGACGTGCCACGGCACCGGTGCGCCGTCGCGCGACTGGCGGATGCCGTCAGTCGGGCGCCTCCCCGAGCCCCAGTTCCGGCAGATCGGATGGGACGGCTACGGCGCCGGCGTGGGCATGGATGCCCAGATGCGCAACGCGTTGTACGGCTATCTGGCCGAATCCGACAAGCAGGCCAAAGCGGCGTACATGCGCGAGGTCGTCGTGCCGGGCATGGCGCGGCTGCTCCATCGCCCCCCGTACGATTTCACGCGAAGCTACGAATACAACCGTACGCGTTTCGCGATCGGCTGTTACCATTGCCACAGGGTGAATTAGCAGAGGGCAGAGGGCAGAGGGCAGAGGGCAGAGGGCACACTGGGCAAAGACCGGAGGGCTTGGGGCTGGGCCTGCCCGCCGTAGCTCGCAACGATCAGGCGAGCGGAGGTGGGGACTCGGGACGCGAGGGTTGTACAAGAATTTCTCTGCGATCTCTGCGGTCTCTGCCCTTCGACAAGCTCAGGGCATCCCGAGCCTGTCGAGGGATGCGGTGATTGTCGTGTTCGGGGCTTGGGACTCGGGCCGACGGACTGTCGACTGTTAACTGTTGACTGTCAGCTGAAGGATTCGTGATGCCTGAAAAACTGGTTGGCCGAAACTACACGACGCCGGATCTGGTGGCGAAGGTGACCGGGCGCGCGAAGTTTGCGGAGGACTACCGCGCCGACGGCATGCTCTTCTGCAAGCTTCTGCTGAGCCCGCTGCCGCACGCGCGCGTGCGGCGCGTCGACACGGCCGCGGCGCTCGCGATGCCCGGCGTGAAAGCGATCCTCACGGCCGACGATCTTCCCGACCTTGGCGGCGGCGAGCGAGCGCTCACCAACGAACCGCTCTATCAGGGCGAGCCGGTTCTGGCGCTGGCCGCGGTCGACGAGCTGACGGCGACCGAAGCGATCGAGCGGATCGCCATCGAATACGAGCCATTGCCGTCGGTCGTCGATCCGGTGCAGAGCCTGCGCCCCGACGGCGCGAATGGGCGCGTCGAAGGCAACGTCTGGTTTCCGGCGCCGCCTGCGGCATCCGGCAGCGGCCAACCGCCGCCGCGGCCGAAAATCGAGACGCTCAAGTGGACGGCCGAGGATTTCGCGGCGGCCCCCGACGGCCAGCTCCCCATGGGCCAAGCGCCCGAGGAATGGTCGTACGGCAGCCTCGAGGACGGATTCAAGGATGCCGCCGTCGTCGTCGATGAGACCTTCGTGGTGCAGTCCACGGGCCACCAGCCGATGGAAACGCGCAGCGCGATGGCGTATTGGCAGAATGGCAAGCTGTATTTGTACGGCTCGACGCAGAGCGTCGTCCGCACGGTCGACCCTGTGGCGCGCTGGGTCGGCATCGACCCGTCGCAAGTGGTGGTCATCAGCGAATACACCGGAGGCGGCTTTGGCAGCAAGGGGGGCGGCGCGGTGTCGATGGCCATTCCCGCGCTCCTGTCGAAGAAGGCAAACGCGCCGGTGTTGATGCGCATCACGCGCGACGACGAGCACTACATCGGGCGGGCGCGCACGGGGATGGTCGGCCGCGCCCGGGCAGGGTTCCGGAAAGACGGCCGCATCACGGCGCTCGACCTCTTCATCGTCGAAGACAACGGGCCGTACGGACCGATGGGCGACCACCGCTCGGCGGCGAGCGCGGCGTCGCTCATCTGGCAGCCGCTCGCCATGCGATGGCGCGGTGTCGCGGTGATCACGAACACACCGCCGCGTTCTCAGCAGCGGTCGCCCGGCGCCATGCAGTCCAACGCCATCATGGAAGGCGTGGTGACGAAAGCCGCCAACGCGCTCGGGCTCGATCAGGTCGCGATTCGGCGGATCAACTCGCCGGAAGGCAAAGCCGTGTACGGTCCTCCGGCGGCGCGCGGCGAGCGGCGCCACGTCACGTTCGCATCGGTGAAGCAGGCGCTCGATCGCGGCGCCGCCGTGTTCAAGTGGGACGAGCGCGTTCGGCGCGCGGGCAAACCCGTGGGGTCGAAGATCCGCGGTGTGGGCGTCGCGGTTGGACCGCACGGAGCGGGATCGATTGGCTATGACGGCCTGATGACCATTCGCCCCGACGGCAAGCTGTACGTGCAGTCGGGCATCGGCAACCTGGGTACGCACTCCGTGATTGACGTCGCGCGCGTCGCGGCCGACACCCTCGCCATGCCCTGGGAACGAGTTGAAGTCGTCTGGGGCAACACCGCGCAGCACATTCCGTGGAGCTGCCTCTCGGTCGGCAGCCAGACGATTCACGCGATGACGCGGGCCAACCTGGCGGGCGCCGAAGACGCGAAGCGTAAGCTGCAGGAGATCGCGGCGAAGGATCTGGGCGGCGCACCCGCCGACTACGTGCTGGCTGATCAACGTGTGCACCGCCGAGACAACCCGTCGCGCGGCTTGAGCTACGCGCAGGCCGCCAGACGCGCCCTCGAGCTTGGGGCCCGGTATGACGGCCACGAACTGCCAGAAGACATTCACCCGTTCACCAAGGCGTCGGCCGCGGCGCTCGCGGGGCTCGGCCTGATGGGCGTGGCGAAAGACAACTACCCGCGCGACGGCGACACGTATTCGTTCGTCGCCGGGTTTGCCGAAGTCGAAGTGGACGTCGAGACGGGACAGATTCGTCTGGTCGACTATCTCGCAGTGGGAGACGTGGGCACGGTCGTCAACCCTCGAAGTCTCCACGGGCAGCTTCTGGGCGGGAGCTGTCTGGGCGTGGGCCACGCGCTGATGCAGAAATGGGTCTACGACCAGCACTACGGCGTGCCGCTCGCCAAGCGGTTCTATCACACCAAGCCGCTGACCATTCTCGACATTCCCGCGACGATGCACGCCGAAGCGTTGGGCATCGCGGATCCGGAAACGCCGGTCGGCGCGCGAGGCGTCGGCGAGCCGCCGGTGGGCGCCGGATACGGATCGGTCCTGAATGCGATTGCCAGTGCCGTGGGCGAAGACGTGTTCCGTCGCGCGCCGGTCACGGCCGACATCATTCTCACGTCGCTCGAAGCGGGACGGCGCACCCACGAAGCGCTGACGGCACACCTCTAACGTGCTCCGCGCGGCCTTCTCATTCAAGCGAGCCCACACGCCGCACGCAGAACGAAGAACACCGAACGCAAGAGAACGCCGCACGTCGAACCGAGCACGACGAACGAGTCACAGTTGACAAGCGCTGGGAGACGATGACATCGTCGTCCGTGAGGAGGTCAGGCCCACTTTTAGAAAGGGGGGCGCTATGCCTCTTCATGTCTCAAAGGCGATTCGCGACCGTATTGGCGACGAAGCCACGTTTGGTCTGATCGATATGTTCGAATCCGCCAACACCATGTGGAGTTGAACAGGTGCTGAACCGGGCGACCGAGCGGTTCGAGCGGCGGCTCATCGAGGAGATTTCCGGACTGCGTACCGAGTTTCACTGCACGCTTCAGGAAGGCCTGACCGATGTCCGAAAGGAGATCGTGACCACGAAGTCCGACTTGCTGAAGTGGTCGTTCTTGTTCTGGATCGGTCAGGTTGCGGCGGTGGGAGCCCTGCTCAGCTACATGCTCCGCGCGAGCGGACGATAGGCGGGCGCCAGGCGCGCGCTCGGCGGGTCTGAAGACCCGCACTACATTTCTGCCACGCGGACTCCTGCCGGTGATTTGCCGTTCGTCCGTCGGCTCTAATCCGACCCAATTGACGCCCCCGAGCCCATACCGCTAGAGCGCTTTGCGCCGGAGAGTAGCGCAGGACTTCAGTCCTGCCTACCCGCGGCGATGCTCCGAACGACCGCGGCGGTGCGTGCCGAGGTCGTCATCATCTTCAACTTCTTCGACGAGCTGAAGCGTATCGCGCCAACGGAAAGATGAATGACATTTCAGAGTTCAGAGTGCAGACTTCAGATTTTCAGACTCGACAGCAGATAGTCGAGAGTAGAATTACCCAAGGCAGTCACGGCATGACGAGCGCCGAGATTCGAGCGTTTTGTGAGCGATTCGCCAAGGCGTGGGAGCGAAGCGACGTTGCGGCGCTCTCGGCGTGTTACGCGGAGGATTGCGAGGTTGTCAGCCCAATCTTCCACACGCTGCGCGGACGGGCCGAGGTCGAGACCTCGTTTCGCGACCTCTTTCAAGCCTTCAGCGACTACAGCATCCGCGTCAACGACATGATCATCGACAGCGACGGTGGCGGGCGGGCGGCGCTCGTCTGGATGGCCCAGTCCACTCATCGCGGCCCGATCTTCGGCATGCCGGCGAGCGGCCGCCGCATCGAGAGCCAGGTCGCGTTCATCATGACACTCAAAGACGGCCGCATCGCGTCGGAGCGGCGGATTTACGACTTCACCGGCAGGCTCATTCAAATGGGCGTGCTCAAGGCCAAGACAGCGTAGTCGGTGCGAGGCCCAGTGGCCTGTCCACGTCATTTTACAGCGTCTTTCGGGCGGGGCATCCCGGCTGGCGGCGTTGCTTCTCCCTCAAATACTCCCGGTATTCTCGGTCGTCGCGCCTTGCCATCCGGGCGCCGCGCTCCGAAATCCGCTGCACAACTGACGCGGACAGGCCACTAGCAGCTCAACTGGCGCCGGGTCGAATGTTCGCGTTAGGATAAAGGGCGAGATGAAGACTACGCCGACAGTCACGACGACCACGACGAAACTCGATCGCCCGGACGACCGGGTGCCGTCTGCCGCACTGCTGGACACGTGGAGCGCGCACGCGTGGGCGGACGGCGTGCTGGTCAACCGTCTTCTGGCCTTCGATCACCTGACGGTCCGTACCCAAAACAGCACGTACGAGTTCATCGTCATCGCGCCGGAGTGCGCCGAGGTCCTGGTGCGCGGCGGCGCGTTCTTCCCCGACTTCGCGCGCGCCCGCGTCGCGGGCAGTTCGCTCGGCGGCAGCTTCCTCAAGCTCCACGGCATCTACCCCGGTTTCCGGATGGAGATCTCCGACGGCGCCCGGGTGATCGTGACGAGCCCGGTCGATAGACTGGAGAAAGTCGAGTCCGGCGCGAACGGCAAGGGCGGCCCGCCCGATCGGCTGATGTAGCCGAGATCGCGGGGCTGAAATTTCAGCGAGGCCTGAGGATCAACACTGATTCCGTGTTGGACCGAATCGCCTCGTCACCGAACGCCAGCGGGAAGTACTCGCCTCCGACCCACGGCTCCGCCAGATCGCTGAAATGCCGGCTGCCGGCTGAACCCGACTGCCCGGGCGCGTTGGTGGCCACCGACCGGTCCCAGTCGCCCGCCTCCATCACCACGCGCAACGAGGGACCGATCACGCGATTCGATCCGGCGACCCGAACGGACAGAACGGTTTCGTCGTACCCCGGCAGAGCGAACCCTCCCACATTGAACCGTCGCCGCGACGGATCGGACACGCCCAGGGGATGTGCAAACGTCACCACGCGATCGCGGTTGTCTGTCGTCATGTTGACCACGGCTCCGAGAGCGGACACGAGCAGGCGGTCACGCGCGCGCGCGACGTTGCCCTCGAACCAGGCGCGCGAGGGGCCGACGAGCGACGGCACGAGGACGGCCCGGCCGTGTTCAACATGTTCGTCGACCAACGCGGCTGGAACACGAAGGGCCGCCAACTCCTGCCGCAAGCGGGCTTCCCAACGAGCGTAGAGCGCAGCCTCCTGGGAGTCCACCGTCACTCGCCGATCCCATCGAAGCAGCCGCAGCCGCGCCCTTTCAACGTCCTCGCGATCGCCTTTCACCCGTTCGAGCAGCGGGACGAGCCGTCCGGCGTTCCAAGACACGACGTCGTGCTGAAGCGTTTTGAACCCGTCGAGGCTGCGGGCGCCCGGCGCCGCGAGCACGTCGGCGATGCGGCTCCACCTCGCTTGGCTGTCGTTGGCCGACACCACGAGTCCGGTCCCGGGATCGTCCTCGTGAGGAAGCGCGTCGAGCGTCAACCAGCCGCCCCACTCATAGCGGCCGTCTTCCGCCGGCACGGGCAGCGCGCCGTTCCACCCGGACCGCACGGGCGCAAGCGCGGCCGCCTGACGGCCGACGTGCCCGTCGACGTCTGCGTAGACGAACTCTGCCGCTGGCATCCTCCACGCCGCGAGCGCCCGTCGAAACTCCGCCGCGGATCCGGCGCGACCGATGGCCAGCGCGCCAAGTTCGGCTGCCGCGCCCGGCTCCGTGCCGCTCCATCGAAGCGTGAACGCCAGCTGTCGTTCGCGATCGAGCGCCACGACGACGCCGTGCGTGGTGTAGAACCGCTCGTACTCGAACGGTTCGGCACGTCCTTTGACGGCGATAGCGTCTGTTTCGACCGCCATGTCGACGAACCGGCCGCGGTCGAGCACCTGGCGCGGATTGTTGGGATTCAGGCGCTCGACGTAGAGGTCCTGAGTGTCGGCGCTCGACGCCGTCATGCTCCAGGCCACGCGATCGTTGTGGCCGATGGCCACGCCGGGCAGCCACGGCGAGGTGGCACCTATCACGCGCCAGCCAGGCGCCTCGAGGTGCACGAGATAGCGCAAGGAAGGATTGGCCAGCGGGGTGTGCGGGTCGCTGGCCAGGAGCGGCGCGCCGCGATCGCCGCGCGCGACGGCCCACGCGTTGCTGCCGAAATGGTCCGGCTGAAGCCGGACACTACCCGCAAGGTCCGGCTGAGGCCGGACACTACCGACCTGCGATTCGGTGATGTCGGCGCCTAGGCGGACGTTCATGGGCGCGGCCAACCCCATGAAGAACGGGGGCGTTCCGACCCGCCGCAAGATGTCGCCGACGACCGGACTGATGGCAGCCAAGTCGAGGCCGGGGGGCACCACGAGCGGCTCCCCCTGGAGTTGGAGGAGCGCGGAGGCGCGCCCCGCGCCGAGCGCGGCCGTGAGCCCAGCGCGAAACACTTCGGCCTGTGCGTCGGCGCTCGCCAGAAACGCATCGGTGCGGTTCAGCAGATCCTCGGGCCGCCACAGTTCGGGCGCCCAGCCGGCCAGCCGGAACTCTTCGGGCGGCGGATCGCTGGCGACGCGAATCCACGCATTGATGCCGCGAGTGAACGCCGTCGCGATGGCCCTCGCGTGCGGGCCGTAGCTCGCCCATTCCTGGTCGAGATCGCCGCGATATTGGACGCGCCGCGTCATGGCGTCGCGCTCGATGAAGTTCGGGCCGAGCACTTCCGACAGCCGTCCCTGGACCGATCGCCGCCAGAGATCCATCTGGAACAAGCGATCCTGTGCCTGGATGAATCCTTGCGCGAAGAACAGATCGTTCTGGTTCTCGGCCCTGATGTGCGCCACGCCCCAGCGATCGCGCACGACGCGGACCGCCGCCTCGAGGCCAACCGCCACCAGCGTGCCCGCTACCTGGGCCGGCTGAGCGACACGAGGCGCCTCGGGCGCTCTTCCGCACGCGACAACGGCGACGAGCCCGAGCGCGCCCGCGCGCGTGAGACCACGAGTACGTTGCAGCACGACAACCATCAACGACGATCCCCGCAGAGGACGCAGCGGACCATTCACTATTCCTCGGCGCTCTCGGCGGTAGACGCGCTACCGGCGTTCGACATACTCGACCGCGACAACTTCGACAACGACTTCCGCCGGCACGCCACCGTCCAGAATCAGGCGCGCGCGCTCGAGGTCGAGCACCCCGTCCCACTTCGCCACCACCATCGTCGCGACGGCGTTGCCGATCAGGTTCGTGATCGACCGGGCTTCGGACATGAACCGATCGACGCCGAGCAGCAGTGTCAGCCCGGCGACGGGAATCGCGGGAAACGCCGCGAGCGTCGCGGCCAGCGTGACGAACCCGCTACCGGTCACGGCGGCGGCCCCCTTCGACGTGATCAGCAGGACGCCGAGCATGCCGATCTCCTGGCCGAGCGAGAGATCGACGCCGCTCGCCTGCGCCACGAACACCGCCGCCATCGTCATGTAGATGGACGTGCCGTCCAGGTTGAATGAGTACCCCGTCGGCACGACGAGGCCGACGACCGGCTTCGCGCATCCCAGGTATTCGAGCTTGGCCATCAGCCGCGGCAGCGCCGACTCGGACGAAGAGGTGCCGAGCACGATCAGGATCTCTTCCCCGATGTACTTCAGGAACTTGACGATGCTGAAGCCGGCCCACGCGGCGATCGCGCCGAGCACGACGAACACGAAGAAGAAGCACGTCACATAGACGCCGAGCATCAGCTTGCCAAGCGACACAAGCGATCCGAGCCCGTAGCGCCCGATCGTGAAGGCCATCGCGCCGAACGCGCCTATCGGGGCCAGCCGCATGATGATGCCCACAACGTTGAAGAGCGCGTCGGAAGCCGACGCGATCACGCCGACGAGGTTGTTCACGCGGGGGCCGAGTCGGAGGAGCGCCAGTCCGAAGAGCACAGCGAACAGCAGGACCTGCAGCACTTCGCCCCTTGCAAACGCGCCGACGACCGTGTCGGGGATGATGTTCAGCAGGAACTCCACCGTACTGAGCTGCACCGACGCCGAGGTGTACTGCGCGACGGCGCTCACATCAGCCGTCGCCGGGTCGAAGCCCACGCCGCTTCCGGGCTCGAGAATCGTGGCGACGACGAGGCCGATGACGAGGGCGGCGGTGGAGACGACCTCGAAGTAGACGAACGCCCGCAGTCCGATGCGGCCAACGTCCTTCATGGCGCCCATGTGCGCGATGCCGACGACCACCGTCGTGAACACGATGGGCGCGATCAGCATCTTCACGAGCTTGATGAAGCCGTCGCCGAGCGGCTTCATCGCCGCCGCGCGTTCCGGATCGACGATGCCGAAGAGCACCCCGAGCGCGATGGCGGCGAGGATCTGAACGAGGAGGTTCGAATAGAATTTCGGAGTCGGCATGAGCGACTCCATCTTAAACGACACCTTCGTTCCGCGTCCCTCGCTCCGGAGCGGACACAGGATGACCCTGTACGGGTGGGGCAACCCCCGGTACTTTCCCCGGCTGCCGGCGCCGATCGTCCGCTATTTCGACGTCGATCGCGACGCGCGCGTCCTCGCCCATTGCCACTGGCAGAGCAGGCCCTGGGAGCATCCGGCGCTCCTCTTGCTGCACGGCTTGAACGCGTCGAGCGACGCGCACTATATGAAGGGCGTCGCCACCAAGGCCTTCGCGCGCGGCCTGAACGTCGTCCGCCTGAACCAGCGGAACTGCGGCAATACCGAACACCTGTCGGCGGGCCTCTTTCACTCCGGACTCACCCACGACGCGAAGTTCGTGGTCGACGAGCTGACGAACGTGGACGGCATCACGGCAGTCGGCGTGGCGGGTTACTCCCTTGGCGGCAATCTCGCGCTGAAGCTCGCGGGGGAGTACGGCGACGCTCCGCCTCCGGCGCTTCGCGCCGTTGCGGCCGTCTCGCCCATTCTCGAGATCAGCCAGTGCGTGCATGCGCTCGAGCGCCCTGGAAACATCGTGTACCAATGGAACTTCGTGCGGGACCTCAAGCGGCGGATGCGGCGCAAAGACCAGTTCTGGCCGGGCCGGTACGATCTCGCCAGACTGCGATTGGTTCGCACCGTCCGGCAATTCGACGACGCATACACGGCGCCGCACTTCGGGTTCAAGGACGCCGAAGACTACTATCACCGCGCGAGCGCGATGCGCGTGGTCGACCGTATTCGTGTGCCTGCGCTCGTCATCAGCGCGGAAGACGACCCGTTCGTGCCCCCCGATCCGTTCCGCGACGTGAAGGTCACGGGACACTCGCACATCACGCTTAAACTCTCTACCTACGGCGGGCATTGCTCGTTCGTGGGGCCCAGCAACGGCGAGGACGACGGCTACTGGGCGGAGCGGCAGATTGTGGAGTTCGCCGCCGCTCACTTCTGATCGCCCTTTCGTGGAGCGTACTCGACGAATGCGGTCCAAGGTGTTTCGAGCGCTCACGCACTGTACGGGACCAGTTCAGTGCTTTGAGGAGCTGGCTCCGGGATGCGCGAAGCCGCAGTCGCAACTACACAGCGAGCCGATCCATCAGCAGGCGGGCAAACGCCGGTCCCTTCCCTTCTTCTTCGTGCTTGAAGTAGACGAAGACGTCCCTGCATCGAGCGGTCTCGCGCGCGATGGTGTCGGCCCACCGCGCGATGTGGTCGGGCGTGTAGCCCTCGTCTCGGAGACGGAAATACGCGTAGTCGGCCGTGACCCGCACCGGCGTCGACAGCTTCTCGCTGTCGGCGATGCAGAGCGCGAGGTTCCGCTTCGACAACCGCTCGGCCACCTCGTCGTCCAGCCACGAGACGTGCCGGAACTCGAACGCGGCGCATACCCTCGGCGGAAGCTCGGCGAGAAACGCGTCGAAGAGCGCGAGGTCCTTCTTCAGGTTCGGCGGGAGCTGGAACAGAAGCGCGCCGAGCTTGTCACCGAGCGTCCGGGCGACACGGCAGAATGCGCCCACGAGCTCTCCGCAGTGCTTCAGCCGGCTGTCGTGCGTGATGCGCCGCGGCGCTTTGAGCGTCAGCTTGTAGGGCGACGGCGTCTGCGCCGCCCAGCCGCTCGTGATCTTCTCGTTCGGCATCCGGTAGAAGGTGTAGTTGATCTCGACGGTCGGAAATCGTGCGGCGTAGTACGGCAGCATTTTCGCCGCGGGCAGATCGGACGGGTAGAAGCTGCCCTTCCACTCGGGGTAGTTGTAGCCGGAGGTGCCGATCCAGATCATGGCAGTCGTTAGTCGTTAGTCGTTAGTCGCAGGTCGAGTCGCAAGTCGCCAGTCACCGGCGGCGATAACGGCGACGGTCAGATGGTTCAACTGTCAACTGTGGACTATTAACTGTCGACTGCTATCCGTCGACAGTTACTGTAAACTGAAACCCAACGTATGCGCGCTCGAATCCTATCCGCCATCACGCTGGCTGGTGCGCTGGCGACCGCCGCGTGCTTCGGTCCTGGCCCTCGACACGAGTACACCCTGCAGGGCCAGATTCTGTCGGTCGCCGCCGATCGCAAGGAAGCCAACGTGAAGCATGAGGAGATCACGGGCTTCATGCCGGCGATGACCATGCCCTACAAGGTGAGGGACGCGGCCGAGTTTGCCGACCTGAAGCCTGGCGACCTCATCACGTCCACGCTCGTCGTCGTGAGCAACGACGCGTACTTGAAGGATGTGAAGAAAGTCGGCGAAGCGCCGCTCGAGAGCGCGCCGGCGGCGGCGTCTTCGGGATTCGAGCTGCTCAATCCAGGCGAGCAGGTGCCCAATACGGTCTTCATCGATCAGGACGGCAAGATCCGCGACTTCGCGTCGTTCGGGAACTCTGTCGTCCTGCTGACCTTCATCTACACGAAGTGCCCGATGCCGACGTTCTGCCCGCTGATGGACCGCCATTTCAAGGCGATCCAGGAGAAGGTCAAGGCGGACGCGGCGCTCGCGACCGTGCACCTGGTCAGCGTGAGCTTCGATCCCGCCACGGACACGCCGCAGGTCCTGAAGATGCACGCGGGTGGGCTGGGCGCCGACCCGGCGCGTTGGACGTTTCTGACGGGCGATCGCGACGAGATCGACAAGTTCGCCATGCGGTTCGGCGTCTCGATTGCGCGCGACATGACCGACCCGGTGAACATCACCCACAACCTTCGGACGGCCATCGTGGACGCCAAGGGTGTGTTCGTGAAGTCGTACACAGGCAACGAATGGCTTCCCGAACAGGTGCTCGCCGACCTCCAGCGCGTTGTCACAGGGAGCTGACATCCAACTCACGTGGGGCTCCGCCCCACACTCCGCAATTCGTGGGTTCACACCGCCTGAACGGCGCCTGATCGCCCGGCTGCGGACGCCGCTCGACGTCCAGCGCTTTCTGAATCGCCTCCCCTACAACATGGAGCCACCGCCCGGCCGCGCCACGCTGCGCAGCTTTCGCCGGGTGGTCCGCGCGGGCTGCGTACACTGCCTGGAGGCAGCCGTGTTTGCCGCAACCGTGCTGGAGCAGCACGGATGGCCGCCGCTCGTGCTCAGCTTCGAATCGATCGATCAGCTGGATCACGTGATCTTCGTCTACAAGCGACGCGGGCGCTGGGGATCGGTGGCGCGATCGCGCGATCCGGGACTGCACGGCCGGAAACCGGTGTTCGCGACGCCGCGAGCGCTGGCGAGGAGCTATGTCGATCCGTACGTCGACAACACCGGACGGGTGAAGGGCTACGCGGTGGTCGATCTGCGCGTGCTCGGTGCTTACGACTGGCGGCTGGCCGAGACCAACGTCTGGAAAGTCGAGCGCCTGCTGCTCGAGACACCGCATCGGCGCCTCCGAACCTCGGACGCGCGCTTCGAGCGTCTTCGTGCGCGCTACCGCGCCTACCGCGCCGCGCACGACGGCAGGAAACCGATCTACTACAAGCGTCGAGATCGTTGGACCGAGCTGCCATCAGAGTTCATCGGGTAATTGTCTTCAGTCGAGATCAAAGTCTCTAGTGGGCTTGGTAATTGGTTCCTGTTTCGCCTGCTTGAGGGCTTCTTCGAAGCGACGCGACAGCGCGTCGCCGCGCGTCTTCTCGTTAGTGACCGACTGCTGGAAGATCGCCTCACGGCGGGCGGCCTCCTCGGCGAGCAGGCGGTGCGCGTCGGACAGCTCCGGCTTGTTGCCCCGCTCCGGCTCGCTGTGCGACACGACGCGCCCGAGGTTGACATCGATGATGAGCGCCGACTGGCAGCACGGGCAGACGACTTCGAGCTCCGATTTCAACCGCGCCATCAGCGTTGTCCTCCCACGCCCTTTAGGACCTCCGACAGGGCGTCTCCCTGGAACTGCTTGCGGATCTCGACCACCGCGCCGGCGGGCCCCTTGGCCATCAGCCGCACATCCCGAATCTGCATACGGCTGAAGTTGAATCGCTGGCCGTAGCCGGTCACGAAGTGATCGAGCGGCGCGCGGAACGCCTGGTTGGCGGCGATTTTCGGCGCCGTGACGCGAAACTGCCGGTTGATCCAGATCTCCACGTCCGTCCAGTCGCTCCCGCTCTGGTTCATCGCCGTCAGCAGGTTGCCATCGAGCTGCAACGGATCAGCCCGCCGCTCCCCGCAGCCCGGGGCGACAAGGGCGGCCAGCGCCATGATCGCCAACGCTCGCCACCACCGAGGAACTCGCCACGGTCTACAGACCTGCGCTACACATGTCAACACAAGTGCCTTCCGGGATTAACGTCCTCGGCGTTGAAGATTTTCTTCTCGCACGACGGTCTATCATATCGCAGTGACTTCTCACGCCGGCCCGGCCACTCTCAGGGTCGTCACCTACAACATCCACCGCTGCCGCGGCATGGACCGGCGCACGCAGCCGCAGCGCATCGCCGCGGTGCTGGCCACGATCGACGCCGATGTCGTCGCGCTGCAGGAAGTGGTCGGCGCGGGCCCCGGCGGCACGAGCCACATCGAGGAAATCGGGGCGGCGCTCGGCATGGGCTGGGTGATGACGCCGGCGCGCGAGCTTCGCGGCCGTCAGTTCGGCAACGCCGTGCTGAGCCGGCATCCCATTCGACATCACGCCGGCTACGACCTCACGTGGAAGACGTGCGAGGCGCGCCGCCTGCAGCGCGTGGACGTCGACGTCAACGGCCACGCGCTTCACATCTACAACGTGCACCTCGGCACGGCCATCCTCGAGCGGCGCCATCAGGCCCAGCGCCTGGCAACGATTGCCGCCAGCCGGCATGTCCGCGGACCAAAGCTCGTCCTCGGCGACTTCAACGAGTGGATGCGGGGGCTGACGACCAAGCTTCTGAGCCAGCACCTGAAGAGCATCGATATCGGGAACTACCTCAAACGCCGGTGGACCTATCCTGGCCTGTTCCCGATCCTGCACCTCGATCATATCTACTACGCGGGACGCGTCGAGATCCTTGGCGTCCAGCTCGCGCGCACGAGGCTCTCGCTCGTGGCGTCGGACCATCTGCCGCTCGTGGCGGACGTCCGCTTGGGGCTGTGATGAAGAAAGGGCCTTGTGCGGGCGCGGGCCCGGGTGTCACACTTCACGGATGAAATCTATGAAGTCTAGGCTGCTTGTCGTGCTCGCGGTGCTGGCTCTGAGTGCAGCTGGAGTGGCCGGTCAGGTCGGCGCGAAAAACGGCGAGTGGCCCACCTACGGCGGCGACCTCGGACACACTCGTTACTCGCCGCTCGAGCAGATCAACGCCGGCAACTTCGAGAAGCTCGAGGTCGCCTGGCGTTTCAAGACCGACAGCCTCGGTCCTCGACCCGAATTCAACCTCGAGTCGACGCCGCTCATGGTCAACGGCCGCGTGTTCTCCACCGGTGGGACGCGCCGCGCCGTCGTGGCGCTCGACGCTTCGACGGGCGAGATGCTCTGGATGCACAGCGAGCACGAGGGCCCGCGAGGGGCCGCCGCGCCGCGCCAGCTCTCCGGACGCGGCCTCTCCTACTGGACCGACGGCAAGGAGGAACGCGTCCTCTACGTCACCCCCGGGTACCGGCTCATCGCGCTCGACGCGAAGACGGGGCAGCCGATCGCGGGCTTCGGCCAGAGCGGCGCCGTCGATCTGAAACAGAATTTCGATCAGCAGATCGATCTGGTGAACGCCGCCGTGGGACTCCATTCCACGCCCATGATCGCGCGCGACGTGGTCATCGTCGGCGCGGCCTTCGAAACAGGAGCGAACCCAAAGAGCAAGACGAACGTGAAGGGGTACGTCCGAGGCTTCGACGTGCGCACGGGCAAACGCCTGTGGATCTTCCGCACGATCCCTCGGCCGGGCGAGTTCGGCAACGAGACGTGGCTGAACGACTCGTGGGCGTACACGGGCAACACGGGCTCATGGGCGCAGATCTCGATCGACGAAGAGCTCGGCCTGGCGTATCTCCCCATCGAAATGCCGACGCACGACTACTTCGGTGGCGAGCGGCCTGGCGCGAACCTCTTCAGCGAGAGCATCGTGGCCGTCGATCTTCCAACCGGCCAGCGCAAGTGGCACTACCAACTGGTGCATCACGGCTTGTGGGACATGGACATCCCGTGTGCGCCGATCCTGGCCGACATCACCATCAACGGACGCACGATCAAGGCGCTGGCGCAGCCCACGAAGCAGGCATTCCTCTACGTCTTCAATCGCGAGACCGGCGAACCCATCTGGCCCATCGAAGAGCGGCCGGTGCCCAAGGGCAACACGCCCGGCGAGTGGTACTCACCGACGCAACCCTTCCCCACCAAGCCGCCGAGGTACGACGGCCTCGGACTGTCGATCGATGATCTGATCGACTACACGCCGGAGCTTCGCGCGGAAGCCGTGAAGGCGGTCGAACGCTATCGGCTGGGGCCGATGTTCACGCCGCCATCGGTGAGCCGGGCCGAGGGACCCATCGCCACGTTGACGATGGGCGCGCAGGCGGCGGCATCGAACTGGCCGGGCGGCTCGTACGATCCCGAAACGCACACGGTCTTCATCGCCTCGCAAACTTCGATTGCGACGCTCGGATTGATGCCAGCGCCGCCGGGCACGTCGGACATGCCGTATTTCCAGGGCACGGTCCTGACGGGCGCGCGGTTGACCGGCGGCTCGGGCGCCGGC